>Ga0307509_10002164_pt1 | contig 32269 bp, 23 predicted proteins | sample 10_EM_MG_FD_202245 | JGI IMG/M metagenome (GOLD analysis project Ga0307509, IMG submission 202245) | Populus trichocarpa ectomycorrhiza microbial communities from riparian zone in the Pacific Northwest, United States - 10_EM | ecosystem: Host-associated > Plants > Roots > Unclassified | place...
GCTCGCGAAGTTCCCGCCGGTCGTCGGCGACACGCTCGACCACGCCTCGCGCGCGGTGTTCGAGATCTCCCCGAGCGATCACGGCGAGGGCAAGCACGTCGAGGAGCCGATCAAGGACGAGCTCGGGCCCAAGGACTGGAAGCACTTCGAGGAGCTGATCGGCGCGCAGATGGCGGCGAACTTCGAGAAGGCAGAGCCCGATGCGGCGGCGCTGTCGATGCTCGTGCTGTACGAGGACCTGTCGAACACGCTCGAGTCGCAGCTCCAGGCGCGCGCGAACGATCACCACATCCCGATGAGCGGGCTCGAGACGAGCGCGTTTCAGGACGGCGTGCTCGCGAGGTTGCTCGATCTGCGGATGTTGCGCGCGTCGATCCAGCAGACCAAGGACCGCGCCGAGATCAAGAAGGACAGTCACGACGACCTCGCGCAGTACTGCAAGGGCACCGACGACTCGCCCGGCATGGATGCCGAGGAGCGCGGCAAGATGATGAAGGCCGGCTACACCGCCGCCGAGCTCGACGCCATGGACGAGGTGCTCGTCTACAAGCGCAATGCCGACTGGATCCCGAAGCTCTCGAAGCTGTTCCAGGAGGATCGGGTGTTCGTCGCGGTCGGGGCCGACCACCTGATCGGTTCGCGCGGCGTGATCGAGTTGTTGAAGAAAGAAGGGTTCTCGGTTACGAGAATCACGAAATGAAGTGGTTGATCCTGGTGGCGTTGGTGGCCTGTCAGAGCAAGAGCGACGACAAGCCGAAGGATCCTTGGGATACGACCCCGGCCGGTGACGCCGACGCACCACCGACGCTCGGCGAGCGCACCCGGATGGTGAACGAGGAGTGTCCCGCGGTGACGAACCCGTTCTTCTTCGAGGTGAAGAAGGACGGCCGCACTGCCCACATCCTCGGGACGCGTCACATCTCCGTCGGGCTCGACAAGTTCCCGCAGGTCGTACGCGACGAGGTCGACGCCGCGTCGCTCGCGGTGTTCGAGGTGCCTCCCGACGACAAGGTGAAGCCGGTGTTCAAACCCGAGCCGTTGCGCGAGGAGCTCGGCGACCAGTGGGCGCACTACGAGACGCTCGTCGGCAAGAGCACGGCGAAGCGAATGGAGAAGCAGGCACCGGTCGTCGGCATGCTCGCGATGATCGCGATGTACGAGGACATCAGCGTGTTCCTCGACAAACAGATCGAGGCGCGGGTCGCCGAGAAGAAGATCCCGACGGGTGGATTCGAGACGTCGAAGTTCCAGATCGACGTGCTCGGCAAGCTGCTCGACGCGAAGATGTTCAAGGCGATGGTCGCGGAGACTCCGGACCGGGCGAAGCTGAAGCAACTCAGCCACGATGCGATCGTGAAGTACTGCACCGGGGTGGAGCACGAGGACGACGACATGCTCGATGCGGTCGAGCCGGAGAAGCTCGCGAAGTACGGCTACACCAAGGCCGACCTGGAGCGGTTCAAGGACGTGCTGCTGTACCGGCGCAACGCCGACTGGATCCCGAAGCTCGAGAAGCTGTTCGAGCAGGACAAGGTGTTCGTCGCCGTCGGCGCCGGGCATCTCCAGGGCCCGCGCGGCGTGATCGAGCTGTTGAAGAAGGACGGCTACGAGATCCGCCGGATCGCGAAGTAGGGGCTAAAGCCCCCTGCCTCCCTTCGCAGGGATCGCAGCACGTCCGCGCTCTGCAGCTCGAAAGACCCCTTTCTTTGTACTGACCGCGGCGGCGACCGACTGGAGCTTGGGCTTCGGGATTGCGATCGAGCCGACGGTCAACGCCATCTCGGGCGCGACCGCATGTTGGCGATCGGCGCACGTCGGTGGGGACGTACTCCACTTGCACAACTTCGACCTCGCAACGCGAGGGCCCTCCGCGGAGGGACGTACTCCAGCTACACAAGTTGGGGCGAAACGAATCGTTCGCGCGGCCCGACGTCCGCGCTTCGCGCGAGCTGTCGGACGTGAGCGAGCGATCCCGGGTGCGCGAGCAGGCACGCCGGTTGCTGGCGCTCGCCGCATGCGGATTCGATTCGATCGTGGAACGTTGGTGATCGATCAGGTCTCTGATCGGTCATTTCTCGACGGTGCGGCATGGGATGAAGAACTGTCGGTGTGGCGGTTGCCGGCATCTCGCTTGTCCGAGTTGCGTGGCCGGCTGACGGACAAAGGCGTCCGGTTCTCGGACGAAGTTCGGACAGCGAGTATCGAGCGCGAGGCGCGCATACCACCGTTGCGGTGGTACCAGCACGCGGCGATCGAGGCGTGGCGCGCGCGCGGCGAGCGCGGCGTGATCGCGTTGCCGACCGGTAGCGGCAAGACCCTGGTCGCGATCGGTGCGATCGAGGCGCTCGCGGTCGAGGCGCTCGTGCTCGTGCCGACCCGCGTGTTGCTCGATCAATGGGCGAGGGCGCTCGGCGATGCATGGGGCGGCCCGATCGGGCGGCTCGGCGACGGCGATCATCAGGTCGCGTCGATCACGGTCTCCACGTACGCGAGTGCGATCGCCTGGGCGCCGCGGATCGGCGATCGGTTCGGGTTGGTCGTCGTCGACGAGGCGCACCACGTCGGCGCGTGGTGTCCCGCCGACGTGCTCGACATGCTCGTCGCGCCCGCGCGCCTCGGGCTGACCGCGACGCCGCCCGACGAAGGCGGTGCGCTCGCGCGCGTGCTCGGCCCGGTCGTGTACTCGTTGTCCGTGGCCGATCTCGTCGGCGACGCGCTCGCCGCGTACGACCTCGAGACCGTGCCGGTCCGCCTCGATCGCGAGGAGCGTGCGACCTATCGCGAGGCGCGCGGAAGATTCAACGTCGCATACGCGCGGTTCGTGCGGCGCCAGCCCGGCGCCCAGTGGGGCGAGTTCGTGCGCCACGCCGCCGCGAGCGCCGACGGACGGATCGCGCTCGCGGCATGGCGCGCGTCGCGGGCGGTCCTCGCGTTTCCCCAGGCGAAGCGCGTGATGGTGCACGCGCTGCTCGAGCGCCACGCCGGCGAGCGCGTGCTGATCTTCACCGCCGACAACGCGACCGCGTACGCGATCGCGCGCGAGCTCCTGGTCAATCCGGTGACCTGCGACATCGGCCGCGCGGAGCGTGCCGAGATGCTGCGCAGGTTCCGCGAGGGCCAGGCACCGGTGCTCGTGTCATCGCAGGTCCTCGACGAAGGGCTCGACGTCCCCGAGGCCGACGTCGCGATCATCGTCGGCGGCACCGCGAGTGCGCGCCGCCACGTCCAGCGGATCGGTCGCGTGTTGCGGCCTCGCCCCGGGAAGCGCGCGACCGTGTACGAGCTCGCGACCGAGGCCAGCACCGAGCTGGTCCAGGTCGCGCGGCGCCGGCGAGGGCTCGAACCTCGGTTCCCCGCCGGGTATGCGGAGGTGGTGTCGTGATCGCGCTGGCGGCGCGGGCCGGCGAGCCGGGCGAGCGCGCTTGGGGCTCGCCGCTGAGCGTGCTCGACGAGCACGATCTCGAGTGGATCGCCGACGCCCTCGACGTCTTCGAGCGCGCGCAGGGTCAGCCGTGGCGAGTCGCGCTCGAGCAGCTCGATGCGATGCCGATCTCGCGACGGCGGCTCGTTGCGGTCCGGCTCGCGCTCGCGCGCCTGCTCGGCGGCGGCAACAAGCTCGCCCCGATGGCGCGGCGCGTGCGCGGGCTCGTGCTCGGCCGGCCTGCACTCGACGCGACGACCCGCGCGGCGCGGCTCGCGACCGCGGCGGCGGCGCTCGGGGTCGACGACGGCGAGCTCGAGAAGCTGTTGTTCATCGACCTGCGCGGCGAACGGCCGATCATGATGCCGCACGGTCGGCCGAGCGAGCTCGAGGTCGCGGCGTTCGCGAACATCGCATTGATCCAGCGTGGGCTGCGGCGCGCCCATCGGATCGCGCTGCGCGTCCTCGACGACGACGGCACGCTGCTCCGCGCAGCTCGCGCTCGGGGCCTGCTCGTCACGGCGACGCGCGATCCGGCCGATGGGGCGACCGTGCTCGCGATCGTCGGGCCGCTCGCGCTGGTCCAGCGCACCGCGGTGTACGGCCGCACGCTCGGCGAGCTGGTGCCGTTCCTCGCAGCCTCGCCGTTCGAGCTCGAGCTCGCCAGCCCGACCTGGAGCAGCCGGCTGGCCTCGCCGGTGTTGCTACCGCTCGCGCCCGTCGATCGCGCGGGCACCTATCACCCGACCAAGCTCGCCCGTATACTCGACCGTCACGATCCCCAGCTCCGTGTGGTGGTCGCGCCGCCGCCGCTCGCCGCCGCCGCGACGCTCGCTTGTCCCGATCTCGCGATCGATCAACGTGGTGAGCGCGGCTACGTCGAGCTCGTCGGGTTCTGGACGCCCGAGTTCCTGGTGCGGAAGCTCGCGGCCTACGGGACCACCCCGATCGTGCTCTGCATCGACACCGCACGTGCCTGCGGGGAGGACGACGAGCTGACCGATCCGCGGATCCTCCGGTTCACGCGCCGTCCGGACCCGCGCGAGCTTGTCGAGCGACTCGACCGGTTGCGGCCGCCATGATCCGGATCGCGGACTTCGAGCTCGATCAGGGGCTCATGGTGGTGGCGGCTCGGGTCGCGGGAACACAGACCACGCGCATGGCGAGACTCGTCATCGATACCGGTGCGGGGCTCAGCTCACTGGCCCCGGACGTGTTGCAGCAGGCGGGCTATCGAGCAAATGACCTGCGCGGCAAAACCCGCGTGATTACCGCGGTAGGTCTCGAGTACGGAGACAGAGTCATGGTGCAGCGACTCACGGTGCTCGGCCGTACATTCTCACCCTTGCAGATCAACATGTTCGAATTGGCGTATCGAGGTGCGCTCGATGGAGTACTCGGCCTCGACGTCTTGAATCGTTTCGACTACGAGATCCGACCTCGAGCCCGTCAGATCATCACGAGACCGATCGCTGGCAGCCGGACCAGCTAGACGCGAAAAAGTTGCCCCATGTTCAGACGTGATCACGATCGAGTGATGAGCGCCCCCCCGCTTCCTCCCGTCACGGACTGGCTAACGTGGAGCGAGATTCGCGAACGGTTTCCTGATCGATGGGTGTGCCTCGAGGTATCGCGATCCGACCGCGATGCGTATCCGTTCGCACGCGCTCGGGTATGCGCTGATCTCGAGGAGGCTTATCACCTCTGTGAGGAGGGCCACGATCACTTCTACACGCGCGAAGCACCGGCGGGCGTGATGGGCAAGGACCACAACGCGTGGCTCCTGAAGAAGTACTGCGTGCTCAACCCGCTAGCGCTTGCCGGTTCAAAGGAGAACGCCGCCCGACGGAATGCCGGCGTCGGGCGTGGGCGCGGGTACGGCACTTCCACCATCGTGGTCGGGCTCGACGGGGAGCGCGGTGCCGACGGGCACCGGCTCGTTGCCGACCGGGGGCGCTGAGCTCGGGAGCACCGCGGGGGCGGAGGCGGGCAGGCCGTTCGGCCCGGCGTGAAGCTCGTCGGCGAGATGATGGAGGAACGTCGACCATGCGGCGGCGTCGGTCGCGTGGCGCGGGTGCTGCTGGTTCGCGGCCTCGAATTGCTTCGCGGCGTCGAGCAGCACGCCCGAGGCGTCGCGCAGGCGAGCCGCGGCGCGCCAGTACTCGACGTCTCCCTGGAGCCGGGTGATCTCCTTGCGCTCGTCGCGGCGCTCGGGGTCGCGCGCGAGCAGGAGCGCTTGCTCGAGCTGCGCCGACACCGCGTCGAGCGGGCTCGCGGCACCGTTTGCGCCGGCCGGACGATCGAGCAGATCCTTCGCGGTGAGCGTGACGGTCGCGCGATCGACGAGGATCGCGAGGTACCACTTCGCGAGCTCGGCCTGATCGTCGGTCTCGCGCGGCTGGCACTCGGCATTCGCCGGTAGTGCGATGGGCGCCCACTCGGCGCCGCCGAGCGGACGGTGCCCCCACGGCGGGAACGACCGGCCCTGCGTGGCGACCGCGTGCGACGCATCGCACGTGATCCCGTAGTGCTGCGCGTTCGCGTGACCGAGGAACACGAGCGCCGCGATGGCGACGCCGGCGACGATCGACACCGTCGCGACCGCGACCGTGCGCTTGCTGCGCCTCGGCGCCAGCGGGTCGACATCCTCCTCGTCAAGGCGTGGCTGGGTCTCGGCGCGCCTGCGGGCACGAGAGGATGGCGCACCCACCGCGGCCTGCAGCGCGGTGTCGGTGCCGAGCTCCGGCGGCAACGGCAGCTCGTCGCCGTCGAGCGCGGCCGCTTCTGGGGCGATCGGCACCGGGCCGGTCGCCGTCGTCGACACGAGTGTGGGGACAGGACCGGATGGGGCGATCGGCGCGGCCGCCACGGGGCCCGACGGTGTGGTCGTCGCGGGCGTGGCGACGGGACTGGAGGGTGCCGCCGGCGACGGCGCGACCACCGCGCCCGATCCGGACTGCGTTCGCTTGCTCGGCGCCGCGATGCCGGCGGACTCCCACGCGTTGTCGACCGACTCGGGGTACGAGCCGGTGGGTTTGCCACCGGGATACAACCCTGCCGGTGGGCCCTCATCGGCGCCGCCCTCGTCGTGCGCGGGATCCGCGGCCGGCGGGACGTAGTTCGGATCGTAGACATCCGGCGAGCCGGTCGGCACGGCGTACTCGGCTTCGGGTGGCCACGCGCCACTCTTCGGCTCGTCGTTAACCTCCGCACCCCCTCCGGCGCCGCTACGCGCCGGGCGTTCGCCCGACTTGTCGTCGTCGTCGGGGCCCGCCATGCGCCTATCGTAACCTAAGGCGCGACTTCGACGCGATTTCGGCCGCGCTGCTTCGCGCCGTACAACGCGACATCGGCGCGCTCGATCAGGTCGGGCATGGTCTCGCCCATCCGCCACTGCGCGATGCCGATCGAGATCCGGAGGAGCAGCGCGAGGCCGTCGCCGACGTCGAACGCGCGCTCGCACACGCGCTGGCGCATCCGCTCGCCGACCTCCCAGGCGCGGCCGGCGTCGGCCTTCGGGAGGACCGCGAGGAACTCCTCGCCGCCGTAGCGGACGAGCAGGTCGCCGCCGCGGATCGCCCCGCGCAACCGGCGCGCGACCTCGGCGAGCACGACATCGCCGACGCCGTGGCCGTACTGATCGTTGACGTGCTTGAAGTGATCGACATCGACGAGCGCGACCGACAGCGGTCGATCGCGATCGATCGCGGCCTCGATCTCGGCGGGCAGGCGCTGGTGGAGGAACTCGCGGTTGAACGCGCCGGTCAGCGGATCGGTGACCGCGACCCGGTGGAGGCGGACGTTCTCGATGTCGAGCGCGATCGTCGTCGAGATGAACCGCACGATCTCGAGGTCGTCCGGGTGGAACGCGTTCGCGTCCTCACTCGTCGCGGTGACGACGCCGACGCGCTCGCCGCGCGCGAGGAGCGGCACGCACAGCATCGACATGATCGGGGTCTGGTTCGCGGACAGGGTGATGTATCGAGGGTCCTTGGTGACATCGTTGATCAGCGCCGATTCGCCGCGCTCGACGACCCAGCCGGCCACGCCTTCGCCGACCGCGAACGACAGCGTGTGCATCCGCTCGGTGCGCAACCCGTAGGCCGCCTTCGCCAGCAAGCGCTTGCGATCGGCGTCGAGCAGCATCACCGAGCACGCCTTCGCGCCGACCATCTGGCAGATCAACTCGGCGATCCGCGACAACAGGATTCCAGGATCGAGATCGGAGCCGACCAGCTTTCCGATCTCGAACAACACCGCAGGCAGTTTGGCGAGCTGCTCCGGCTTCATGCCCCGGTCACGTAGCCGATGTACGGCAGGTTCCGGTACTGCTGCGCGATGTCGAGGCCGTAACCGACGACGAACTTGTTCGGGATCGTGAAGCCGAGGTAGTCGATCTTGACCTCGCGCTCCTGGCGCTCGGGCTTGTGGAGCAGCGACGCGAGCGCGATCGAGGCGGGGCGCCGCGTCGCGAGGTTCTCGAGCAGGTAGCTGACCGTGTGGCCGGTGTCGACGATGTCCTCGACGACGATCACGTGCTTGCCCTCGAGCGGGCGCGACACGTCCTGGGTGATCTGGACGACACCCGACGACACCGTCGCATCGCCGTACGACGAGATGCCGATGAACTCGAGCCGGATCGGCAGCGCGATATGACGCGCGAGGTCGGCCAGGAAGATCACCGATCCTTTGAGGACGCCGATCACGACGACATCCTCCTTGTCCTGGTAATCGGCGGTGATCTTGGCACCCAGCTCCGCGACCCGTGCGGCGATGGCCTCCGCGGAGATCAGCTCGGCAAACGGCTCGGAGACGCGGTTCCAGGACGGGGGCGACGACGCCATACCCCAGTGTATACGGCAAAATGGCGCTACAATAGTGACGAGATGGTCGCCCACGTTGGCCTCGATCTCGATCCGGGGCTGAGCGCACTTCTGGGCGACACGACCTCCGAGATCGATGTCGCCCGCAAGAATCGCGTGTTCTGTAACCGGAACCTCCGCATGGACTCGATCGAGATGATCGGGTTCGACATGGATTACACCCTGGCCCTGTACCACCAGGACCGGCTCGAGCAGCTGTCGATCCAGCTGACGCTCGACAAGCTGTGTACCAAGCACGGCTATCCGGACGACATCCGCGCCCTGACCTACGATCCGCGCTGGGCGATCCGGGGCGTGATGGTCGATCGCCAGCTCGGCAACGTGTTCAAGCTCGACCGGCACGCCCATGTCGGCCGCTGCTACCACGGCTTCCGCGAGCTCGATCACGACCAGCGCAAGGCGACCTACCGCAACGAGAAGATCAACCTGTCGGCGGATCGGTTCGAGTGGATCGACACGCTGTTCGGCCTGCCCGAGGCGGTGATGTACTCGACGCTCGTCGAGTGGTACGAGCGGACCAAGCAGCCGGTCGACTTCGACAAGCTGTTCGGCGACATCCGCACCGCGATCGACGAGGCCCACCGCGACGACACGTTGAAGTCGGTGATCAAGGCGGACCTCGCGGCGTTCATCGTCAAGGATCCCCTCCTCGGCGAGACGCTCCACAAGTTCCGGTCGAGCGGCAAGAAGCTGTTCCTGCTCACCAACTCGCTCTACGACTACACGAAGGTCGTGATGAGCTACCTGCTCGACGGCGAGCGCAAGGCGTACCCGTCGTGGCGGAACTACTTCGACATCGTGATCGTCGGTGGTGCGAAGCCCGCGTTCTTCAACGAGCTGCGGCCGTTCGTCCAGATCGATCCGGCAACCAACGAGGCGGTGCCGAACGTCGAGGTCAAGCACCTCGCGCGCGACAAGATCTATCAGGGCGGCAACGTGATCGCGTTCGAGCAGATGACCGGCATCCGCGGCGAGCAGGTGCTGTACATCGGCGATCACATCTACGGCGACATCCTCCGGCTGCGCAAGGCGCACATGTGGCGCACCGCGATGGTGCTCCAGGAGCTCGAGCGGGAGATCTCCGTCAGCGATCGTCTCGAGGCGCAGATCCACGATCTCGAGCTCCTCGATCGCCGCCACCGCAACCTCGAGTCCGAGATCGACTACCAGTCGTTGCGGCTCAAGAAGATCCAGCGCCTGCTCGACGATCCGACCCACGCGGCGATGCACGATCGGCTCGAGGAGGAGCGCCGGTTCTCGCGCGGGAGCATCGATTCGCTGCGCGACCGCGCCGATCTGATGGAGACCGAGGTCGACTCGCTCGAGACTCGCCTCGACCGCGCGTACAACCCGCACTGGGGGAGCTGTCTGCGCGAGGGCAACGAGAACTCGCGGTTCGGCGAGCAGGTCAACGACTACGCGGACCTCTACACGAGCCGCGTCTCGAACTTCGGTCCTTATTCCCCGCTGCGTTACTTCCGGGCACCCAGGCGCCCGATGCCGCACGAGATCTAAGTTTCTCGTGCCACCGTCGGCGGGTTTCCCGATCTAACGGATCATGAAGCATCGCATCTGGGTCGCCGCAGGCGTCCTCGCGGCGCTCGCGATCCATCATTGCCAGGCAACCGACGACCCTGTCGCGCCAGCGCCACACTCGGCGACGACTCGTGCGTCGTTCGCTGCACTGATCGCGCAGCTGCCCACGCCGGCGCAGCTCCGTCACCACAAGATCTACGTCGAGACCGGCGCGCTCGGGTTCTCCGGCATCGCGAAGGACGTCGACGGCGAGCTGATCGCCGGCGCGACGATCACGCTCGGTCCGCGCGCGACGACGAGCGCGAACGACGGCACGTTCGCCTTCGCACGCCTCGCGGCCGGCACGTACCTCGTCACCGGCGAGAAGGCCGACGCGTTCGGCCAGGACACGATCGCGCTCGCCGCGGGCGAGGACACCGCGCTCTCGCTCCAGTTGCGCGTCGGGCCCACGCTCCGTCTCCACGTGATCGATCACGACGGCGTACCGGTTCCGGACGCGACCGTCGAGCTCTCCGGCGTCAACACCCCGACCGCGATCACCGATGCGACCGGCACCGCGGTGATGCGCGGCCTCGTCGCGGATGCTGTCGTCGCGGTCGTTCACGCCGATGGTCACGCGAACCGGCGGGAGGACATCGACATGGGCGACGATCCGCACGGCTCGATCGAGCGCACGATCACACTCTCGGAGGGCGCCGAGCTCGCGGGCGTCGTCGTCGACGAGCGCGGCGCACCGGTGGCCGCCGCCGACGTGGACCTGAGGCTCCCGACCTGGCGCGAGATCGTCAAGACCGACGCGACCGGCCACTGGCACGTCGACGATGTCCCGGCGGGCAACCTCGCGGCATCGGCGAGCGCGGACGCATTCTACGAGGCGCCCGATCTGATCGTCGCGCACGACGGCATCACGCCGAAGCACGACGTCACGGTCCACGTCACGCGCGGCGCGACCGCGAGCGGGGTCGTCGTCGACGAGCGGGGCGCGCCGGTGCCCGAGGTCTCGGTCGTGCTCGGGCGCTGCACCGGGAAGAGCGATGCGCAGGGCCACTTCGAGATCACCGGCATCCGTCCCGGCCTCCAGGAGCTCGCCGCGACCACCCAGACGCTCGCCGCGGTCCCGCACAAGTACGAGGTCGCGCTCCACCACAGCCTCGAGATCCGCGTCGTGATGATCGCATCGAGCATCACGGGTGTCGTCGTCGATCCGCACGGCGCGCCGGTCGCACGTGCGAGCGTGCTCGCGCGCTGTCACGGCGATGACTGCTCGGGCGGCGGGTTCGCGACGAGCGACGACCACGGTGCCTTCGATCTCGGTGGCGTGCCGCCGGGCATGTACGACGTCGCGGTCCAGCGCGACAAGGATCGTGCCGCGTATCCGCCCGGCATCCCCGTCCGTGCGGGCACTCACGGCGTGAAGCTCGTCGTCGCGGAGCTCGGCGGCATCACCGGTCGCGTCACGCTCGGCGGCCGACCGGTCGCGTACTACGGCGTGATCGCCGCGCTCGAGCCCGACCCGAGCTTCGGATCCAGCCCGCAGGCGATCCACGCCGCGAGCGGCGAGCTCGCCCTGAGCCACATCGCTCCGGGGCTCTACGCGCTCGAGCTCGCGGGGCCGACGTTCGCGACGAGGATCGTGGAGCACGTCCGGGTCCCCGAAGGGGGCGCGATCGATCTCGGTGACGTCGCGGTCGAGCAGGGGCGGGTCGTGCGCGGTCGCGTCGTCGACGAGCGGGGTGAGCCCGTGGCGAACGCGCAGGTCACGCTCGCGTCGCGCGGGCCGTGGCGAGGCGACGCGACGCTCGGCGCCATGGCGGCGGGTTCCCGCGCCGCACGCACCGGCGCCGATGGTAGCTACGAGCTCGCCGGCGTCGCCGACGGCGACAACCTCTTTCTCGAGGCCGTGCTCGGCGCGCAGCGGACGCAAGCGCACCTGTTGCTGCCGACCGATCAGGTCGTCGATCTCGTGATCGTCCGCACCGGCACGGTGCTCGGCCACGTCGAGCACGTTCGCGACCACGGCAGCCGGGTCTATCTCACGGAGGTCGCCGATCAGACGTTCTTCGCGACCAACACGGATCCCGCCGGTGATTTCGAGTTCTCCCGCGTGCCGCCGGGTGACTACACGGTGGCGATGCTGAGCGACGCGACGGTGCCGCCGCTGCCCGTCCATGTCGACGGCGATGCGACGGCCACGGTCGCGCTCTCGCTGACCGCGGAGCCGATCGATCTCGTCGTGCGCGCGCCCTGCGAGGTCATCCAGCTTCGCTCGGCGAGCGGCGAGTACCTCACCGGCGAGGACTGCGTCGCCGCAGCCGCGACGTTCCTCGACGTGATGCCGGGCGCGTATCAGGTGTGCACGAAGACGGATCGCTGCGTCGACATCAGCGTGACGCAGGGACCCCTGCATCAGGAGGTAGCGCCGCACTTCCCGGACCCACCGGCACCACCGGACCCGCCGGCACCTGAGGACGAGGCGGCAGATCCTTCGGCGCCTTGACCCCGAGCCAGTGCGCGAGGAGCGTCGCGATCTTCGTCATCTCGATCGGCTCGCCGGGTGCCGCGAGCGGTGCGTGCGCCGCGCCGCGATCGGGCGGGAGCACGAGCACCGGCACGAGCTGGTCGTAGTCGTGCCACGACCCGTGCGCGGTCGCGGTCGGCTCGTCTTCGCTGTCGATGATCCAGCCGCGCGCGGGCATGTAGAACAGATCGCCGGAGCGCTCGGGATCGACCGAGAGACAGAGCACGAGCGCGACGCCGGTCCGCTTCTCGCAATTCCCGGCGTAGTCGCCGACGCGCGCGACGCGCTCGATCCCCGGGAATGCCTGCAACGCGTTCATCACGCGCTGGGTCGCCGACGCGAGCTCGCCCTTGGGTTGCGCGAGCATCGCCTTCGAGAAGTAGACGTTCGGATAGTGCGCGTTGTCGATCCACGTGCCCGGGCCGAGCACCGCCGACGCCGCGTGGTTCGCCGCGCGCTGGATCTGCTCGTGCGTGATCCGCCCGCCGCCGAGCTTCTCCGGCATCGGGCTCGCGCCGTGATCGCTGGTCACGACCATCGCCCAGTTGCCGGCGCCGAGCTGCTTGTCGAGGTCGGCGAGAAACTGGCCGAGCGCGTCGTCGAGCCGGAGCTCGCCATCCCACGCCTCCCACGATTCGTGGCCCCAGCCGTGACCGATGTAGTCGTGGGCGGACAGACTGAGGATCAACAGATCGGGCGTGCGGTCCGCACCGAGCTGCTCGCCTGCGATCGCGGCGCGCGCGGCGTCGAGTACGAGGTCATTGCCGGCGGGCATCGCGTAGAGCGCCTCCACCGGGTTCTTCGTCGTCGCGGGATCGTGCGGAAACGTCGGGCCGAAACCCTTCTCGCCGGTCTCGCCGGGCTGATCGTCGGTGGTCCCCGACAGGGCCGCGAGCTGCTTCGGATCGCGCGGGGTCCACACCTCTCTGGCCCGCGCCGCAGCGGGGCTGGCCGCGTTGTAGTCGTCGAGCCACTTCGGCGGGGTCGCGATCGTCGTCCACTTGCCGGTCTTGATCTCGAACCAGATCGCCAGGCCCGCGTGGCCGAGCGGGAGGATCGCGGCGCGGTCCTTGAGGCTGATCGCGACGGATCTCGCACCGGTCTTCGCAGCGGCGACCGCATCGCCGAGCCCGTTGACGCGCAACCAGTCCGCGGTCGGCGAGCCATCGGCGGCCTCGACCGCCTTCAGCGGAACGCCGAGATCGCGATGCCACCACTCGTTCGCGAGGATCCCGCTCTGCGAGGTCGGCACGCCGGTGCCGAGCAGCGCGTGCCCGGGCGCGGTCAGCGTCGCGGCCGAGGGATGGTGGCCGACGTGCCACTCGCCTTCGGCGAGCAGCCGGCCGAACCCGGCGTGAAAGGCGGTGCGCTTCTGCTCGAACGACCACTCGGGCCATTGATCGACGACGAGCAGCACGACGAGCTTCGGCGCGTGATCGGGCACGTCGTCGAGCTGGCGGTGCCCGTGTCCCGAGCACGCCACGAGAGCCGCGAGGAAGAACCAGCGCTTCAGCGCGCTGATGATAGCGCGACGTCGCGACGCTCCGCGACGTAGTGCGTGCTCTTCGCGCGCGCGAGCGCCGCTTCGTAGAGCGCGCGGGTCGGCGGGGTTCCGGCGAGGCGGTTCGCGTAGAAGCTCTCGTAGTAGTCGTCGGGGTGGACCTCGACGGTGATCCGCGCGGCGACCGCCTCGGTGACGCGACCGTCGCGCCAGGCCTTCGCGAGCGTCACCTTGCCACCGGGAGGGATCCGGGTGTCGCTGCGCTCGTGCCAGCCCCCGTCGTAGTAGATGTCCCGGCCGATCCGCAGCTCGCCGCGCGCGCCTTCGATCGGACGATCGTGCGCGTCGATCAGCTCGATCCGTAACCACACCGCGGGTGTCGGCGTGGTCGGCAGGTAGTGACCCGCACCGACGTTGCGCATGTCGACGACCACGCTCGCACCGGTCGCCGTGCGGCGCGCCGCGACGTCGAGCTTGTAGCCCTGCGCGAACGTGATCGGATCGTGGACACCGCGCCATTCGTGCTCGCGGTTCGGCATGTGGCAGTGCTGGCACTGGATCCCGCGCGGCATGTACGGCCCGGCGAGCCACTCGCGATAGGTGTCGAGGAGCGGCTTGCCATCGAGGGCGTTGCGCGGCGGCAGCTGGTGACACGGCATGCAGAAGTCACTGCGCTCGTAGATCTTGCGCTCGGTCCGCGGATAGCCGGGGGCAGCGAGCAGCGTCGGCGAGAGGTCCGGAGGCCCGTTGCGGGTCCACGCGCGCAGGTGACACGCCGCGCACGTCACGCCCTGATCGCGCAGCTCGGGTTGATAGATGGCACCCGGCGTTTGCTCGGCGAGCGGCGCGTGGCACCGCCGGCACGTGTCGGTCATGCCGGCATCGAGCTGCGCGTAGAGTCCGGGCGAGCCCGCGCTCGCATGGATCGATCCGGTCCACTCGCGGACCTGCTTCGCGTGACAGCGTCCGCACTGCTTCGCCGACAGCGACGCCTCGGCCGGTGCGAGCGACGCGGGTGGCGTGCCCTGTGGCGCGAGGTGCGTGCCCCACACCGCGGCGCCATCGCCGGTGCCGGGCCAGATCGCGGTCGCGAGCGGCGCGGCGCGATCGGCGGCGAGCTGCGCGGGCTGGATCGTCGCGTGATCGACGGTGTGCGCGCCGAGCGCGACGACGTGATCGGCGAGGGCCCACAGGTCCGCCTCCGGCAGCTGACCGAGATATCCCGGCATCGCCGTACCCGTGAGGCCGAGCGCGATGCTCGTCGCGGCGGCGCGGCGCGGATCGTCCTCGTGCGGACGGCGCAGCGGCCACGCGGTCAGATCGTACGGCGGGTTCGCGATCGCGCTGCCTTTACCATCCTCGCCGTGACACGTCGCGCATCCCGCCGAGCTCCACAGATACGCGCCGCGCTCCGGGTTCGGTGGACGCGTCGGACCGATCGCGACCGCGTGCGCGGGCTTCGCGAAGAGCGGCGCATCGAACGCCTTCACGGTCGCGATCACGTCCGCGAGCTCCGTCGGGCTCAGCGCGAACGCGGGCATCGACGTCCCCGGCGCGCCGAACCGGATCGTCGTCGCGAGATCCGCGTCGGTCGGCGGCACGCCGAGGCCGGTACTGCTCCACTTGTACGCGCCCTTCGTGAAGTCGCGCGGTGCGCTCGAAGTGAACGGTGCCGCCGGACCATGTCCATCGCCGCGCTCGCCGTGACAGGCGACGCAGTAACGATCGTACGGATCCGACCTACCGACCGGTAAGTTCGCCCACGCGTGCGCGACGACGACGCACGTCGTGACGAGGGTGCTCGCGGCGAGGTGGCGCACGGCTCGTAGGCTGCAACATGTGCTATCTCAGGTCCATGATTCGCACGAAGATCCTGGGACTAGGCAGTTACGTCCCGGATCGCGTGGTCGCCAACGACGAGCTGCGTCACCTCGACGACCAGCACGTGCGCCGCGACGAGGTCCAGATGGAGACCACCGACGCGTGGATCCAGCAGCGCACCGGGATCTCGGAGCGCCGCTACGTCGCGAACGACGGCTCGACCTCGACGAGTGACCTCGCGCTCGAGGCGGCGAAGAAGGCGATCGCGGACGCGGGTCTCGAGCCGAAGGACATCGACTGCATCATCCTCGGCACGCTGTCGCCGGACTTTCATTTCCCCGGCACCGCGGTGCTGGTCCAGAAGAAGCTCGGCATCGCCGACAAGACCAACTGCGCGTGCTTCGACATCCGCCAGCAGTGCTCGGCGTTCGTGTACGGCCTCCAGATGGCCGACGCGTTCGTGCGGACCGGAATGTACAAGCGGATCCTCCTGATCGGCGCCGAGCTCCATAGCCACGCGCTCGACTACACGACCCGCGGGCGCGACGTCACCGTGCTGTTCGGCGACGGCGCCGGCGCGATGGTCCTCGGACCGACCGAGACCGACGATGCGAAGAGCGGCATCATCTACACGTCCGCGCACGCCGACGGCTCCGGCGCGATGGACCTCTATCTCAAGATCTTCGAGATCTCGCGCCGGCCGTACCTCGACTACGACCCGCGCGATCGCGAGAAGAACGCACTGATGTACCCGCACATGGACGGCAAGCGGGTGTTCCTCAACGCGGTGCGCGGCATGGTGATGTCGACGCAGGCCGCGCTCGCGAAGACCGGGATGACGTGGGACGACATCGCGTGGTTCGTCCCGCACCAGGCGAACCTCCGGATCAACGAGAAGGTCGTCGAGGTCGCGAAGATCCCAGCGGACAAGGTCCTCAACACGATCCAGTTCTACGGCAACACCACCGCCGCGACCGTGCCGCTCACGATCGACTACTGGCGCGCGCAGGGCAAGGTGAAGAAGGGCGACCGGATCCTGTCGTCGGTGTTCGGCAGCGGCTTCACCTGGGGCGCCGCGATCTTCACCATCTGAGCGCGAGCGAGACGGCTCGACCGTCGGTGGTCACCGCCGCGTTCCGCGCGTGATAGAGGTACAGGCCGACGCCCGCCCCGGCGACGACCGCGCCGGCGATCGTCGCGCCGAGGCCGACGTTGCGCTGGTGGATCGAGGTGTCGCGCAACCGATCGTGATCGTCGAGGTAGAACGCGCTGTCCGCCGCGCTCGCCGAGTTGCTCGCCTTCGCGAAGTACACGATGCCCGCGATCACCGCGATCGCGCCTGCACCGGTCAGGGCATCCGCGGGAACGTCCTTGTACCAGACGTAGCGCGCCGGCTCGTCGCGCGGCGGCGGCGGTACGACGACGACCGGCGCGGTCTTCGGGACGCCACCGCACTCCTTGATCCGCTCGCGCGTGAACGCCGCCTGCTCCTGGTTGATCTCGGAGTAGAGATACTTCTGGTAGAGCTCGAGCGCGCGCTTGCAGTTGCCGCCGAGCCGCTCCGCTTGCGCCCACGTGAACAGCAGCGGCACCTCGGGATCGAGCCGGTACGCGATCTCGAACTCGGCGATCGCGGTCTTGTAGTCCTTGTTGTTGAACGCCCTGTAGCCGAGCACGAAGTGCGGGCGTGCGTCGTGGTTGAGCGAGCGCGCCATCGCCTGCTCTCGGTCGTCGAGGCCGGTCATGTCCTCGTCGGCACGCGCGCGCGCCGTGAGGAGAAGCAGGACGACGAGGACCCGGCGCATTCAGGGCGGGGGCAGGCCCGAGTCGGGGCCGACCTTGTGAGGCTTCGGATCGGTCTTGTCGGTCTTCGCCGGTGGGGTCGAGTGGTGATGGTGCTCGTCGGGCTTCGGCGTCACCGTCGGGGGCGACCTGGGCGTGGACTTCGGCGCCGACTTCGGCACGACCGCCGGCTCGGTGGTCGCCGGCGGTGCGGTGTCGGTCACCGGCGGCGGAGTTTCGGGCGGCGGCGCGACCTTGATCTCGACCGGCGCCGGCGGCGGTTCGACCTTCATGTCGATCGCCGGCGTCTTCTCGACCGGCTCCGGCACGACTTCCGACGGCGTCGCCGCGATCGGCGCGTTCGAGCCGCCCGTGGCGAGCAAGACGATCGCGAGCACCGCCGCCGCGATCAGGCCGGCGACGATCAGCTGCTTGCGCCGCGGTTCGTTCGGATCCGTCGCGACCCCGGACTTGTTCTCGCGCCACTCGCGCGGTGCGATCGGAAACGCGGTGGGATCGCGCGGATATGCCGGTGATCCGATCACCGGATTGCTGTCGGTGACCATCCGGATCGGTCCCGATGGCGCGTGCCCCATCGGCTGCATCGGCATCGGTGGGATCGTCGTCGGCCGCATCGGATGCGCCGGGGTCGGGACCTGCCGGCGCATCGGGCCGGACGGGCTCGGCGGCATCGCCGCGACGGGAATGGCCGAGGGGTCGATCGGCGGCGCCGACGTGACGGTCGGGGCCTGCGCGAGCTGTTGCGCCGCGGTCGGGGGCAACGGCGTGTGATCGATCCGCGCGACCATCACCGACGGTGGGACGTTCAGCGGCGGGATCGAGGCCGAGGGCCGCGCGTTGGCCGCGGTGATCACACCCTGGGTCGCCGCCTGCTGCGATTCGTCGTCGTCATCGTCGTCGTCGAGGAACGAGATCTCGTTCTCGCTGACCGGTGTCGTCATCTCGACGACGCTCGCGGACACGACGTGATCGGTGAGCGACTGGCCCGAGGCCTGCGCCGCCTTCCACGCCTTGATCTCCTCGGCGAACAGCTCCTGCATGTGCGAGCGGAGGACGACCGTCGATTGCTTGAGCTTGAGCTCGCGCGCGAGCTCCTCGAGATCGAGCTGGAGCTCCTCGGCGGTCTGGTAGCGCGTCTCCGGATCGGGCGACAGCGCCTTGAGCGTGATCCGCTCGAGCTCCTCGGGACACTCGGGGCGAAGCTCGCGCGGCGCCTGCGGCTTCGAGTTGATGATCAGCTGGATCGTCGCGAGGTCGTTGTCGCCCTTGAACAGGCGCTGCGTCGTGATCATCTCCCACAGGCAGATCCCGAGCGCGAAGATGTCGCTGCGGCGATCGACCGTCGAGCCCTTCGCCTGCTCGGGCGACATGTACGCGATCTTGCCCTTGAGCGTGCCGGTCCGCGTCTTCACCGAGCTCGTCGCCGCCTTCGCGACGCCGAAGTCGACGAGCTTGATCGCACCGTCGTACGAGATCAGGATGTTCGACGGCGAGACATCGCGATGGACGATGTCGAGCAACGAGCCATCCGGCTTGCGCCGCTCGTGCGCGTAGTGCAGCGCGGCCGCGACGGCGTGGACGATGAACACCGTGTGATCGATCGGGAACAGCTTGTCGAAGCGCGAGGTCCGGCGCAGGGTCGCGCGGACGTCCTGGCCGTGGATGTACTCCATCGTGAAGAAGTAGTTTCCGTCGACCTTGCCCATGTCGTAGACGTGGGCGATGTGCGGGTGATCGAGGGTCGCGGCGAGGCGCGCCTCGTCGAGGAACAGCCGCACGAACTTCGGGTTCTCCGCGAAGTTCGGCAGGATCTTCTTCAGGACGACGAGCTTCTCGAAGTTCTCCGGCCCGACGGTACGTGCGAGAAAAAGCTCCGCCATCCCACCACGCGCGAGCTTGCGCAGAATCTCGTACGAGCCAAGGCGGGTCGCCTCGGGCCGTTGAGGATCGGTGGCCGGCACCACGCCTCAAATCATAGTCGATGGATTCTCGTGTCGTCGCCGTGATCCGGCGCGCAAGTGTAGGGAGATCGGAGTGCACACATGTGTGGGCACCGTGCACTTCAGGTGCAGCGACGGCCGGCGGGCGCGGTGGTTCCGCGCCGGGTCATCACGATCTGGAACAGCTGCTGTGCGCGCGCGCGAAACGAGCCGGCGCTCGCGAGCAGGTAGAACTTCCAGATCCGGAAGAAGCGCTCGTCGTAGTGCGCGCGCAGCGTCGGCCACGCGGCCTCGAACCGCGCGAACCACGCCATCAGCGTCGGGTCGTAGTCCTCGCCGATGTTGTGAACGTCCTCGGGAATGAACAGGCCCTCCATCGCCGTGATCAGCTGCGCGAGCGACGGCAGCGCCGAGTTCGGGAAGATGTACCTGTCGAACCACGGGTCGATGTGCGCTCGCGCCTTGTTGCCGGCGATCGTGTGGACGAACGCGACGCCGTTCGGCGCGAGCAGGCGATCGACGAGCTCGAAGTACGCGCGGTAGTTCTTCGGGCCGACGTGCTCCATCAGGCCGATCGACACGACCGCGTCGTAGGTCCCGGTCGCGTTGCGATAGTCGTCGAGCCGGATGTCGATCGGGAGCTGCGCGTAGCGCTCCTTCGCGAACCGGACTTGCTCCTTGGACACCGTGATGCCGACGACCTCGACGCCGTGATGCTCGGCCGCGTACGCCGCGAACCCCGCCCAGCCGCAACCGAGGTCGAGCACCTTCATGCCGGCGCGCAGGCCGAGCTTCTTGCAGATCATCGCGAGCTTCGCGTCCTGCGCTTCCTCGAGCGTGCGGGCGCCGGTCGACCACAGCGCGCAGGTGTAGAGCATCCGCTTGTCGAGCATCGCCTCGTAGAGGTCGTTGCCGATATCGTAGTGGCGCTGGCCGTTGTTGAACGAGCGGCGCAGCGACTGGAGGTTCATGAGGCGCGCCTTCACGAGGTGCGGCACGATCATCCAGTTCTCGCGGAGCGCATCGACCGCCTTGATCTGCTGCAGCCGGAACAGCGTCTGGTCGAGCGCCGGGCTGTCCCACCAGCCCTCGACGTAGGCCTCGCCGCCGCCGAGCGTGCTGTCGCGCAGGACGCGCGCCCACACCCGCTCGTCGTGGATCGTGACGTCCCACGGCTCGGGGCCGCCGACCGTGATGCCGGCGCTCGCGAGCATCTCGATGCAGACTTCGCGCGCGCGGTTGGTATCGAAGCTCGAGAACAGCTTGGCCGTCGCACTCGCGCGCATGGTCACCTTCCACTCGGTAAGAGGTCGAGCACGCGATCGAGGAGGCGCGGTGCGGGGAGCTTCGCACCCGAGAACATCCAGCCGAACCCGCGCGCGACCGCGTAGGAGCCCAGCTTGGACGCTCGGCCTGCGGGCTCGACCGCGCGATGCTTGAGCGTCTTGACCGCGTTGACGACGCGATGTGCGAGCCGGTAGTCCGCGATCACGGGATGGCGCGCGAGGCGCACGCCGTAGCTCGCGGCGTCGCCGGCGAGGATCGCCTCGGCCGCGCACGCGCCGGAGACCACGGCGGGCAAGATGCCCTCGCCGGTGACCGGATGTGCGAGTCCGAGCGCATCTCCGACGAGCAGCGCGTTGTCCTGCGAGGCGCGTTCGAGGTGGGCTGGATCGTAGAGAAAGTACGAGTGGCCCTTCAGGTGATCGAGCTGGACGTCGGGCAGATGATCCTTCAGGTGCTCGCGGGTCGACTGCCACGCGGCATGAACCTCGCCCGCGTCGAGCGTGCCGCACCCGACGTTGAGCCAGTCGGACTTCGGCACGTTCCAGCCGTAGCCGGCGAAGTCGGGGAACAGCAGCAGCTCGGGCTCGCCGTCGCGGCCGAGTCGCGCGCGCTCGATCGCGAGTGGATCGGCCTGGAGCTCGAGCTCCTGGACGCCGAGCGCGCGGCGCGGACGCGGTGGAGCGAGCATGCGCGCGACCGGGCAGTTCGTGCCGCCGGCGCCGACGAGGTAGCGCGCGTGAAGCGCGGTGCCGTCGGGAAGCTCGAGGACCCAGCGATCGTCCCCGGCATCGCGCGTGATCTGCTTGACGTGGACGCCGAGCCGCAGCTCTGCACCACTGCGGGTGAGCAAGAACTCGTCGAGCTCGAACCGGCGGATGAACCAGCCGTGACCGCGGATCGCGTGATCGCGGCCGCGAAAGTGGACGTGACAGGTACGCCACTCCCACAGCCCGCGCGGATACTCCGACGGCGCGAGGCCGAGCACGTCCCAGATCGCCGGCGACAACCAGCCCGCGCACAGCTTCACGCGCGGGAAGGTCGAGCGATCGAGCACGACGACGCGCAACCCCGCGGCGACGAGCGCCCGCGCGCAGGTGCTCCCAGCGGGACCGCCGCCGACGATCGCGACATCGCACGTCGTCATGCCGGCACACCCGGAAGGAGCGTCGCGTACTCCGCGCCGGTGCGGGGATCGACGAGCGTCACCGCATCCTTGTAGATCCGCGCGGTCCGATGGAGCTGGAGCAGCGCCGAGCCGAGCGGCATCGATTGATAGCGCTCTGGCCAGCGCCGGCGGATCAGCTCGCGCACGCGCGGCGAATGGCGCGTGCTCATCGCGGGGAACAGGTGATGCTCGACGTGGTAGCCGAAGTTCAGCGTGAGCCACTCGATCATCCGCGGGGTGGTGACGCTGAGGCCGCTGACCAGCGGATCGTTGATCTCGACGCGCGGCGACAGGCCGTGGTTCGTGAGGATGAACGCCATCACGATGATGTTCGCGACCACGAGCGGCAGCACGTAGATGAACAGGAACGGGACGAACCCGACGAGCGCGGCGACCGTGGCCCACACTGCGACACCGGCGAAGGTTTCGGCGAGCGCGCGGCGATACGCGGCGGGCTTCAGGAACCCGCGCTTCTTCGCGACGATCAGCTGGTGCGCGCTCTGGACCGTGAAGCCCAGCACGAGGCTGAGCCCACCGCGCCAGCGACGCGCGCCGAGCGAGAACGCATCGACGAAGAACCGGATCCGCGCGCTGCCGCGGTATTCCTCGAGCGTCGGATACATGTCCGGATCATCCGCCATGTTCGCAGTCGCGTGGTGGACCCGATCGTGCCACGCCGCCCACAGCCGCGGCGACACCGTGAACGGGAGTAGACCGATCCAGCCGACGAGGTGGCGGGCTCGCTTCCCGCGCACGATCGCCCCGTGGACCGTCTCGTGCGCGACGAACGTGAGGCCCGCGAAGCCGGCGCCGATCACGAGCGACAGCAGCGGCACGACCGGCCACGGGACCCAATGACCCGCGATCGCGAGGATCGCGACGACGATCACCGCGAGCTGCGCGGGCACGTGGAGCACGCGCGAGGTCGCGGGCTCGAACGCCTCGGCCGGTAGATCAACCTTGAGGTCGCGGACGTATCCGGCCTGGGTCACGAGCTCGATCTTACCCAGGTAATCGGCCATCCTCGCAACATAAGCGCGCAGGCGGCGACCGTCCGTCACGTCACGGTCACGTTAGACTGTGCTCGTGCGCGCGCGCCGCGAATGGATGTGGGTGCCGCTGTTCTATGCGCTCGCGGTCGCGTGGATCTATCGCGACCTGTGGCACCAGCACGGCGCGGCGACGGGACTCGGCTGGGACACGATCGACACCCACGGACCGGACCTCGACTTCTTCGCACGCGACCTGCGAGAGGGGCGGTTCTCGCTGTGGAATCCCTACGACAAGGGCGGATACCCGGTGTTCTGCGATCCGGTGTTCGACCGCTACTACCCGCTGAACTGGCCATTCGCGGGGTGGGGCGCGCTGGCCGGGACGGGTTGGTGGCTTGTCCAACTGAAGGTGCTGGCGCATCACGTGCTGGGCGCGACCCTGATGCACGTATTTCTACGTACGCGCGGGCTGTCGGTACGCGCGGCGATGGTCGGTGGCCTCGGCCTCGTCGCGTCCGCGCCGCTGCTCGTCCACAAGGCGTCGAACATCCTGTGGCCTCTCGTGTGGGTGCCGCTCGTGTGGATCGCGATCGATCGCGCGCTCGAGCGGCCGACCTGGCGGCGCGGCGTCGCGGTCGGCGCGGCGATGCTGCCGCTGCTCACCGCCGGCTCGCCACCAGGTCTCGTGTACGCGGCGCTGCTGATCCTGCCGTACGCATGTCTGCGCGGGGTCCAGCGGCTGCGCGCGCATCGCACGCGCGAGGACGTGATCGCGCTCGCCTGGACGATCGCGGCCGCCGCGGCGATCGTCGCGCTGATCGCGGCCGTCACGATCCTGCCGACGAGCGAGCTCGTCGCGCTCGGCTCGCGCGATCGCCTCGGCACCGGCCCGGGCTTCGCGCTCGGTGGATCGATGAGCTTCCCCGCGGCGCTGCGCGGCGTGTTCGTGCGCGGCGCGGGCCCGTTCGAGATCTACTGCGGCGCGGCGCTCGCGTTGCTCGCTATCATCGGTGTGATCGTCCGCCCGCGCTTCGATCGCGATGCGCCGCTCGCGCTGATCGGCACGGCGATCCTCGGCGTGATCCTCGCGGCGGGCACGACCGCGGCGCTGTTGCCGTTCCTCGTCCATCACGTGCCGCCGTTCGCGCTGCTCCGCGTGCCCGGCCGCTACAAGCTCCTCACCGCGTGGGGGCTCGCCGCCGGCGCCGGTTACGGGGTCGCCGCGCTCGAGGCCGCGTTCGTGGATGTGAAGCTTCGCCGGCGCGTGTGGATCACCGCGGGCGCGGTCGTCGTGGTCACGGTGCTGTGCGTCGTGATCGCCGGCTTGCCCGCCACGCCGAAGGATCGTCCCGCATGGTGGTCGCTGATCGCGATCGCGGTGCCGGTCGCGTTGATCTCGATCCGCAAGGACGCCGCGCTCGCGGCACTCGCGCTCGTCGTCCTGGTCGATGCCCCGCTGTTCACGTTCGTCGAGCCCGGTGCACCGCCCGCCGCGGAGGCGCGCCAGACCCACGACCACGATGCCGAGGTCCTCGCGAAGCTCGACGGTGTCTCCGATCGCTGGCGCGTCTACGACGAGTTCGTGCTCGGGGAGCGCGCCGGTGCGCGCCTGCGGATCCGCGACTTCCGCGGCTACCCGGCGGTCGATCCGATCAGCCTCCACCGCTACGTCGACGTGCTCGACTACGCGAAGCAGGACCCGCGGATCCTCACCGACTACAACGTCCGCTACCTGCTGATCCATCCGCACTGGCGCTACGGCTACTCGACGAGCTTTCCCCACGCGCCGTTCGCCGGGTTCGTCGCGCACGACGGGCTCTACGAGGCGCAGCACCCCGCGCCGCTCGTCGCCTGGTACGGGCAGGTGACGGTCGCCGCCGATCACGTGCTCGACGCGGTCCGCAAGATCGAGGAGCCCGGTGGCCAGCGCCGCCGCGCGATCGTCGAGCCCGCCGACGCGCTCGCGGTGCCACCCCTCGCGTCGATCGCGGACCCGGGGTTCGTCGAGGGCACGCTCGATCACTACGCGCCCGATCGGATCGCATTCTCGATCGATGCGCCGCGCGCCGGCCTCGTCGTGCTCGACGAGATCATGTTCCCGGGCTGGCGCGTCGACGTCGACGGTGAACCGGCCGTGCCGATCCGGGCGAACTACCTGCTGCGCGGCGTGTGGGTGAGTGCGGGCCATCACGAAGTGACGTGGCAATTCTCGCCCGCGCACTGGCGCTGGCTCGTCGCGGGCTACGTGCTCGCGCTGCTGTTCATCGGCTTTGCCGGCGTGTACCGTCGAGACGAGGAGGAGACATGAGGGTATCGATCTGCCTGCTGATCGCGATCGCGGCGTGCGGGCCGTCCAAGCGCGACGACAACTTCGGCAACGGCGACGGCAACGGGAGCTGCAGCAGCTCCGACAGGTGCTCGGCCGATCTGCACAGCGTCCTCGACTGCAGCGGCACCGTGATCAACACGTGCCCGGATACCCAGGGTTGCTCGAACGGCGCGTGCGTCGATGCCTGCCAGTCTGCCGCCGATAACAAGAGCTCGGTCGGCTGCGACTACTACTCGGTCGATCCGGACATCATCGACGAGGCCGCCGGTGCGTGCTTCGCCGCGTACATCGCGAACACCTGGGGCGCGCCGGTCGCGATCACCGTCGAGCGCGGTGGCGTGAACCTGCCGGTCGATGCCTTCGCGCGCGTGCCGTCGGGCAACGGCCAGGCGATCACGTACGCACCGCTGCAGGGTGGCATGCTGATGCCGAACCAGGTCGCGATCCTCTTCCTCGCGCGGTTCGGCTCGACGCTGACGAGCTGTCCGGCCGGCATCACTCCCGCGGTCACCGCGAGCGACGCGGCGGTCCACGGCACCGCGCTCGGGCAGGCGTTCCACATCACGACGTCGGCGCCGGTCGTCGCGTACGACATCTTTCCGTACGGCGGTGGTTCCTCGGCCGCGACGAGCGCGACGCTGCTGCTGCCGACCTCCGCGTGGGACCTCAACTACGTCGCGGTCGACGCGTTCCAGATGAGCCAGCTCGCCGGCCAGCCGTTCATCGAGCTGGTCGGGCAGGCCGACGGCACGAACGTGACGATCAACCCGGTCGTCGCGATCACCGCGGGCGTCGGTGTCGTTGGCGGAGCCGCGGGTTCGAGCGTGTCCTACACGCTGAACAAGGGCCAGGAGCTCCAGATCACGCAGAGCCTCGAGCTGATGGGTAGCCCGATCAACGCCGACAAGCCGATCGGCGTGTGGGGTGGCGCGAGCTGCCTGAACATTCCGATCGGAGCGGCGGCGTGCGACTCGGCCCATCAGCAGATCCCACCGGTGAAGGCGATGGGCTATCGCTACGCGGCGGTGCGCTATCGCAATCGCTTCCCGAACCAGGAAGAGACCGTCCCGTGGCGGATGGTCGGCGGTGTCGATGGCACCCAGCTCGCCTATTCCCCCTCGACGCCGCCGGGCGCGCCGGCGACGTTGAACCTCGGCCAGGTCGTCCAGTTCGACGCGCCGGGTCCGTACACGGTGCAGTCGCAGGACTCGGATCACCCGTTCTACATGTCGGCTCACATGACCGGCTGCACGGTGACCGACACCAGCGGTGGCCTCGATTGCCGCGGTGACCCGGAGTTCGTCAACATCGTGCCGCCCGACCAGTACCTCGCCGCGTACACGTTCTTCACCGACCCGACGTATCCGGAGACCAACCTCGTGCTCACGCGCGAAAAGAAGAACGGCGTGTTCTCGGACGTCACGATCGATTGCCTCGGCACCGTCGCCGGCTGGCAGCCCGTCGATGCGAGCGACACGATCGAGTACACGCGCGTCGATCTCGTGACCGGCAACTTCGCGCCGGTCGGCACCTGCAACAACGGGCTCCACGTCGCGTCGAGCGCATCGACGTTCGGCCTCGTGGTCTGGGGCTGGGGCAGCGCGGCGACGTCCAACTTCACCACCACGGCGGTCAGCTACGCGTATCCGGCAGGTGCGAGCGTGAAGCAGATCAACAACGTCGTGATCGGTCGCGTTCACGAGTAGCGCGACGCACCGCACTTCAAGTGCAGTACGGTTTTTGCGCTTGGTCTCCGTCGAGCGCGTTGTGTACGGTGCTCGCGATGAGGATCTCGATCTGCGTGACGATCGTGCTCGCACTCGCCGCGTGTGGACCCAACCGCAACGGTGACGACGACTTCGGAAACGGCGACGGTGGCCCCACCGGTTGCTCGACGAACAAGTGCTCCGCGGATCTGCACGACGTCGTCGATTGCATGGGCAACGTCGTCCAGGCATGTCCCGAAGGCACCGGGTGCGCGAGTGGCGCGTGCACGGATCCGTGCGCGGCGGCGGCGGCGAACACGAGCTCGGTCGGCTGCGACTACTACGCGGTCAACCCGGACTCGTACATCACGACGAACGGCTCGTGCTACGCGGCGTACATCGCGAACACGTGGGATGCGCCGGTCTCGATCGGCGTCGAGTTCAACGGGCTGCAGCTCAACGTCGATCAGTTCGCGCGCGTGCCGGTCGGTCAGGGTTCGAGCATCACGTATCAACCGTTGATGGGCGGCATGCTGATGCCGAACCAGGTCGCGATCCTGTTCCTCTCGTATCACCAGGGCCTCCTGACCACCGCGTGTCCGTCGGGCATCTCGCCCGCGTACACGGCGGGCGACGCCGCGGTGCACGGTACGGCGCTGGGCCATGCGTTCCACATCACCACCACCGCACCGGTCGTCGCATACGACATCTTCCCGTACGGCGGTGGTTCGTCCGCCGTGACGAGTGCGACGTTGCTGCTGCCGACCTCGGCGTGGGACACGAGCTACGTCTCGATCGACGCGTGGGAGAAGGCGCACCGCCCGGGTGGTGATAACGCGTCGCCGCCGTTCATCGAGATCGTCGGCAAGCAGGACGCCACACAAGTCACGATCCGTCCATCGGTCGCGATCGTCGGCGGGACGGGCGTGCCGGCAGCAGCAGCGGCGTCGAGCGCGACGTACACGCTCGGCAAGGGGCAGGTCATGCAGATCACGCAAGACCAGGAGCTCAACGGCAGCGCGATCACGTCGGATGCCCCGATCGGGTTGTGGGGCGGTCACACGTGCATGGACATTCCGTACGACAAGATCGCGTGCGACGCGTCGCACCAGCAGATTCCTCCGATCCATGCGATGGGTAGCCGCTACGCGGCGGTGCGTTATCGCAACCGCTATCCGAACGTCGAGGAGTCGCCGCCGTGGCGGATCATGGGTGGCGCCGACGGCACGACGCTGACCTACGAGCCGGCGACGCCGGCGGGCGCACCGACGACGCTCGCTTTCGGTCAGGTCGTCACGTTCAATGCCGCTGGACCGTTCGTGGTGAAGAGCCAGGACGAAGATCATCCGTTCTACATGTCCGCGCACATGACCGGCTGCGAACAGGTCAGCGGCGGTGGGAGCGACTGTCGCGGCGACCCGGAGTTCGTCAACGTGATCCCGCCGGACCAGTATCTGGCCGCGTACACGTTCTTCACCGACCCGACATATCCGGAGACGAACCTCGTGCTGACGCGCGAGCGTGACGGCGGACAGTTTGCCGATGTCACGATCGATTGCGTCGGTACGGTCACCGGTTGGCAGCCGATCGACGCTGGCGATCAGATCGAGTACACGCGCGTCGACCTGGTGACCGGAAACTTCCAGGGCGTCGGCAACTGCAACAACGGCCTCCACGTCGCATCGAGCCCGAACAAGTTCGGCATGGTGGTGTGGGGCTGGGGCAGCGCGGCGAGCGGCTTGTTCTCGTCGCAGTACGTGAGCTACGCGTACCCGGCGGGTCAGAGCATCAAGCCGATCAACAACGTCGTGATCGGCAGGCAGCAGCCATAGCGACGAGCAGTGCCGCGAGCCAGCCGGTGGGGGTGGTCGTGGCACAGCCGCGCGCGGGTACGGCGCACGATGCGAGCTCGGTGAACGCGGGCGTCGCAGGTGCGAGCGCGCGCACCGTGCCGTCGAAGCTGGCGACGACGAGCCAGTCGCCGGACGCGGCGAGCCCGGAGAGCACGGGGGCGCCGATCGCGGCGCGGTAGCGTGGAGCGCCGGTGCGCAAATCGAGCGCGGCGAGCTCGCCGGACGTATCGGCGATCCAGATCTGCTCGCCCGCGATGATCGGCGAGGCCTCGTAGCCGGCCTCGCCCGTGCCGCGATAGTGGGTCGCGCGCAGCGGGCTCGGTAGACCGGGATGGCGCCACAGCTCGGCGCCGGTCGTGGCGTCGAGCGCGACGAGGTCGCGATACAGCGTCGGCACGACGAGGATGCCGCGCGCGTAGACCGGCGTGCCGATCGTCGCGTTGCCCCACTCGAAGCCATCGGGATCGAGCGCCGCCGTCCACTTCACCGTTCCCGTCGCGAGATCGAGCGCGGTCACTTCGTCGGCGGCATCGACGACGAACACGCTGTGATCGGCGATCACCGGCGTCGCGTTGATCCCGACGGTGTCGGCCTCCTCGCGCTGCCACAGTGGCGAGCCGGTCGCGCGGTCCCACGCCTGGACACCACCCCACAACCGGTTGAACGTGCCGACGACGCGGCCCTCACCGATCGCGACGGCGGACAGCGACTGGCTGTTCTCGCCCTCGGGGACCGGATCGGTGCGCCAGCGCGGGTGGCCGTCGTCGGCGGCGACCACCGCGAACGCGCGCTGGTGGCCGATCATCACGTCGGCGCCGTCGGCGGCGATCGACGCGAACGTCGCGGCGGCCTCGGGCGCGGTACCGGGCCGGAGCGTGTAGGTCCAGCGCTGGGTGCCCGTGTCGGCGTCGAGGCCGAGGATCACGCCGTCGATCCGCGGCACCACGACGACGTCGTCGACGACCGCGACACCGCCGCGGACTTGCAGCGCGGTCGGTGTGCGCCAGCGGATCGCCCCGGTCTGGAGGTCGAGCGCGACGACGCCGCCGGTCGTGCCGTCGCCGAGATCGGTGACCGTGACGTAGACGAGTCCGCGCGCGATCGCAGGGCTCGCCGAGAGCAGATGTCCGCCGACCGCGGTGACCCAGCGTGGTGCGAGCGCCGGCGCGAGCGTGCGCGAGGTCGCACCGGTGTGCGCGGGGTTGCCGCCGAGCTGCGGCCACGCGTCGCCCGGCGGTGGCGCGGGCGGCGGGTCGCACACCGTGAACGTCGCGGAGGTCTCGCCGTGCGCCTCGGAGGTCGCTGCGGTGACGTGAACCTCGTGCGCGCCGGGTGCGAGTGCGGGCAGCTCGGCGCGCCAGTCCCAGCCGCCGGCCCAGCGCAGCGTGATCGGCGTGCCGCAGTCGATCTTCGCGGTGACGACGGGCGCGGTCGCATCGAGCTCGGCCGCGACGATCAGCTCGCCGTGGCTGCGCGGCGCGCACTGGCCGCGCGCGGGTGCCATCACCGCGACGAACGGCGCGTCGACGGTGACATGATGCGCCGAGCTCAGGCGATCGCGATCGAGCGTCATCACGCGATAGCCGGCCGGCGTGAAGTCGAGCCCGCCCATCAGGAACGGCTCGGTGTTGTACTCGGTGACGCCGGGGTGCTCGACGACGCGGTTCGAGTGCGCGTGCCCGGTCAGCACGTAGCGGATGCGGAGCGTCGCGAGCAGCTCGTCGATCGCCGGGCTGGGCGGTGCGTGGGTCAACGCGACGACCGGCGTGTTCACGCGCGCGAGATCGCGGCGCAAGAATTCCTCGATGGCGAGATCCGACAGCGCCATGTTCCAGACGACGAAGTGAACGCCGCCGGCGTCGAACGAGTAGTTGTCGGCGCCGATCCGATCGGCCCATGCGAGACCGCCGTCGTACCAGTCGTGATTGCCGGGCACCGGGATCCACGCCACGCCCCACAGCTGGGCGAGCGCGCCGGCGACGAGATCGAATTCGTCCTTGCGAGCGCCCTGGGTGATGTCGCCGAGGATCGTGAACCACGCGGGCGCGCCGGCGGTCGCGCGCTCGATCGCGGCGCCGAGGATCCTCGGCGCATCGGGCTTGTCGCCGAGGTGCGCGTCGGATGCCGCGACGAACGTGAGCGGCTGGACGAGCGGATGGACGAGGCGGTGGACACCGAGGTCGACCTCGCCGCTGCCGCTCCACCGGGCCCACACCGGCTCGGGGCGAAAGCCCTCGGGCACGCGCACCCACACGATGCCGGCTGCGTCGTCGGGGACGGTCAGCGTATACATCCCGTCGGCATCCGCTTCGGCGAACACCTCGGTGCCGAACGCGACGACCGCATGAGGCACGCCGCGCTCCGCTCGGTCGCGCGCGCCATCGCGATTCGCGTCGTCGAACACGTGGCCGCGGATCGTCGCGGCATGTGCGGACCCTGCGACGAGCACGACGGCGAGGGCGAGGAAGCGCAGGCCGCGATTGTAATGGCATGATGGCCGCGTGACCAACCGGCTCGCGAGCCTGTCGATCGTCGTGCCCGCGTACAACGAGGCCGCATCGATCGAGGAGACCATCGCGGACGCGCTCGAGGTCGGTGCACGGGTCGCGACCGAGCTCGAAGTCATCGTGTGCAACGACGGCTCGCGCGACGCGACCGGCGAGCTCGCCCGGGCCACCGGCGTCCGCGTGCTCGACCGTCCCGCGAACCGCGGGATCGAAGCGTCGATGCGCGCGCTCTACGCGCACGCGCGGCACGACTGGGTCTTCCTGATGTCGGCCGACCGCCAGTGGCCGATGACCGCACTCGAGCCGATGGCCGCGGCCGCCGCCGGCGGCGCCGACTTCGTGATCGGCGTGCGCCCGAACAAGCGGGAGATCTACACGCGGTATCGCCGGGTCGTGTCGTGGGGCTACGAGCGGATCGTCCGCGCGCTCGGCGCACCCGGTGGCGACCCCGGCTCGATCAAGCTCGCTCGCCGCGAGCTGTTACACGCCGCCGTCGCGGCGCGCGGCGTCTTCGCGGAGGGCGAGCGCGTGATCCGTGCGGCCCGCGGTGGTGCACGCGTCGTCGAGGTGCCGGTCGAGTTTCACCGCCGCGGTGCCGGCAAGGCGACCGGCGCGCGCCGCGACGTGGTGACCCGCGCGCTCGTCGATGCGGTGCGGGTCGCGAGCTCGCTCGCGCTCGGCTGGCCGCGCGCCGAAGTTCCCGAATCCGACGTCTAGCCGGCCGTGGTAGGAATCGAGGATGCGCTGCTCGCTGGTCGTGGGGATCGGGTTGGTACTGGCGGGCTGCGCCACCGACGACGATGGCATCGGGCTCGGCCGGCTCGAGGTCGAGGGCGTCGCCTACGTCACGGTTCCTGTGGTTGCCGCGGTCGGCCGGGATTTCTTGTTCGAGGCTCGGACCTATGGCTCGTCGTGTCTCACGGCGGCATCCACCGATGTCGCGCTGACCGCCGAGGGCGCGACGATCTCGCTCTACGATCGCCATCCGGGTGGCATCTGCGAGGATG
>Ga0307509_10002165_pt1 | contig 32266 bp, 31 predicted proteins | sample 10_EM_MG_FD_202245 | JGI IMG/M metagenome (GOLD analysis project Ga0307509, IMG submission 202245) | Populus trichocarpa ectomycorrhiza microbial communities from riparian zone in the Pacific Northwest, United States - 10_EM | ecosystem: Host-associated > Plants > Roots > Unclassified | place...
GCGCTCGTCGCGACCGACCTCTCCCCGTTCGCGAACCGCGCGGTCGCGTACGCGTTCGCGACGGTGCCCGAGCACGGCGAGATCCACATCGCGCATGTCGTCGATCACGACGACCAGATCGACGAGGCCGACGTGCTGAAGCAGCTCGTCGCCCAGACGCCGCAGGTCGCGCCCGGGATCCCGCGCAAGGTGATCGCGCACATCGTCCGCGGTGGGGATGCGGCGACCGCGATCGCCCAGACCGCGGCGCGGCTCGGCGTCGACTTCATCGCGATCGCCTCGCACGGCCGGTCCGGGATCACGCGCGCGCTCATGGGGTCGGTGGCCGACCGCCTGCTGCGCGCGACGCGCAAGCCGGTCCTTGTTTTGCGTCCCGGCTGACAGGCATCCCGACACCTGTCGGGTCACACGCTCGTCGAAACGCGACGTTGCGGCGGGCCGCTCGTGGTACGCGGGTTGCTGAAAGGCGCGTCCAGATGAAGCGGTTTCTGCCCCTGATCGTGCTCGCGGTGCTCGCCGGCGTGTACGTCGGCTACAAGCGCTACCTGGCCGGACGGCCGTTCGCGTGGGCCGGCACGGTCGAGGCACGCGACGTCACCGTCGGCTCGCGGACCGGCGGCCGGATCAAGGCGATCAAGGTCCAGGAAGGCGATCGCGTGACCGCCGGCCAGATCCTGATCGAGCTCGAGCCGGGCGACCTCACCGCCCAGCGCGCGATGGCCGACGCTCAGCTCGCCCAGGCCCAGGCCTCGCTCGACAAGCTGAAGAAGGGCGCGCGGCCCGAGGAGATCGAACAGGCGAACGCGCGCGCGGCGCAGGCGACCGCGGCGCTCGCGCAGACCCGTCACGGTTCGCGCGCCGAGCAGATCGCGGCCGGCGTCGCGCGGGTCGCGCAGGCCAAGGCGATGGCGGACAAGGCCGCGCTCGACGCGGATCGCGCGCATCGCCTGCTCGCGACGGGTGCGATCGCGAAGTCCGAGGCGGACTCGAACGACACCGCGCTCGCGAGCGCCCGCGCCGAGCTCGACGCCCAGCAGAAGGGGCTCGACGAGCTGCAGGCCGGCGCGCGCGTCGAGGAGAAGGCGCAGGCCGCGGCGCGCGCGCAGGAAGCCGACGCCGCGGCGAAGCTCGTGAGCGCCGGTGCGCGCGTGGAAGACCTCGCGGCGGCGCAGGCCGTCGTCGAGGCGGCGAAAGCGCGTGTCGATCAGCTCGACGTCATGATCGGCGAGCTGATGATCCGTGCGCCGTCCGCGGCGCGGGTGGAAGCGCTCGACCTGCGGCCCGGCGATATCCTCGCGCCGAACGCGCCGGCGGCGTCGCTGCTCGAGGACGGCCAGCTCTACGTCCGGATCTACGTGCCCGAGACCGAGATCGGCAAGATCAAGGTCGGCGACGCCGTGCCGATCACGGTCGACTCGTTCGGCTCGCGCTCGTTCGAGGGCAAGGTCGAGCACATCGACGAGCGCGGCCAGTACTCGCCGCGCAACCTCCAGACCGCCGACGAGCGCGCCGATCAAGTGTTCGCCGCGCGGATCGGGCTCGTCGAAGGCAAGGACCAGCTGCGCGCGGGCATGGCCGCGACGATCCACGTTGCCAAATGAGCGGGCTCGAACCAGGTTCGAGCTCGCTCCCGAGCGAAGCGAGGTCACTTTGATAGACGCCGCGATCCAGGTCGAGAACGTGAGCCGCAAGTTCGGCGACTTCGTCGCGCTCGACGGCGTCACGCTCGCTGTCCCGACCGGCATGGTCTACGGCCTGCTCGGGCCGAACGGCTCGGGCAAGTCGACGCTGATCCGGATCCTGTGCGGCCTCCTCGCGCCGACCACCGGCCGCGCGTCGGTGCTCGGGCTCGACGTCGCGAAGGAAGGCCCCGCGATCCGGCGACAGATCGGCTACATGAGTCAGAAGTTCGCCCTGTATCCAGACCTCACCGTCGTCGAGAACCTCGAGTTCTACGCGCGGGTCTACGGGCTCGCCGGCGGGCGACTGCGCACGCGGGTCGAGGCGGCGCTCGCGCTGACCCACATCGAGCCCTACGCCGGCCGGCGCGCGGGTCTCCTGTCCGGCGGCTGGAAGCAGCGCCTCGCGCTCGGCGCCGCGCTGATGCACGAGCCGCGCGTGGTGTTCCTCGACGAGCCGACGGCCGGCATCGATCCCGTCGCGCGCCGCGAGCTGTGGGATCTGCTGTTCGCGCTCGCGGCGCAGGGCATCACGCTGCTCGTCACGACCCACTACATGGACGAGGCCGAGCGCTGCGCCGAGGTCGGCTACCTCTACCTCTCGAAGCTGCTCGTCACCGGCAGCCCCGACGTCCTGAAGCAAATGCCCGAGGTCAATCAGCCGCACACCCGCCGGCTCGAGCTCGAGACCAAGAGCTCGACCCGCGCGCTCGGCTGGCTGCGCGCGCAACCGTTCTGCCGCAGCGCGACCGTGTTCGGCCAGGCCGTCCACGCCGAGATCACCGAAGCGGTCACCGACACCGAGCTCCTCGCGCGGATGGCCGCGGCCGGGTTTCCGTCGACCGCACGGCCGATCGTCGCGACGCTCGAGGACGTGTTCGTCGCGCTGACCGAGCGCGCCGCGGCCGAGCGTGCGAAGGCGCCACCGCTGCAAGGAGTGGCGTGATGTGGACCTCGTTCGTCGCGGTGCTGCTGAAAGAGTTCAAGCACATCTTCCGCGATCGCGGCACGCTGATCCTGTTCTTCACGATGCCGGTGATGCAGCTCGCGCTGTTCGGCTTCCTCGATCAGAACGTGCGGAACCTGCCGACCGTCGTCGTCGATCAGGATCAGAGCCGCGAATCGCGCGCGCTGATGGACACGATGCGCGCGACCAAGACGTTCGAGATCGCATCGGTCACGACCTCGCCCGAGCGCGCTCGCGCCGAGATCGCGCAGGGCACCGTCCGGGTCGGGGTGATCATCCCGCCCGACTATCACGATCGCCGCGCGCACCACGAGAACGCGCAGTTCCTCGTCCTGATCGACGGCTCGGACTCGAACGTCAGCGCGCAGGCGCTCGCCGCGATCAACGGCCTGGTCGCCCAGGCGAACCTCGACGCGACCGGCGTGCATCCCGTGATCTCGGCGCAGCCGATCGTGCTGTTCAACCCCGAGGGCCGGACCGCGAACTACATCATCCCCGGCCTGATCGCGATCCTGCTCCAGCTCGCGGCGCTGATCCTCGCGTCGATCGCGATCGTGCGCGAGCGCGAGCAGGGCACGATGGAGCAGCTGCTCGTCACGCCGATCAGTCCGTCCGGCCTCGTGCTCGGCAAGCTCGCGCCCTACCTCGTGATCGGCATCGTCGAGATGGCGATGATCCTCGCGCTCATGCGGTTCGGGTTCGGCGTCCCGATCAACGGCAGCCTGCTGTTCCTGTTCGCGACCGCGGTTGTCTATCTGTTCGCGCTGCTCGCGCTCGGCCTCACGATCTCGATGGGCGCGCAGACCTCGATGCAGGCGATGCAGAGCTCGCAGATGCTGCTGCTGCCGTCGATCTTCCTGTCGGGCTACATCTTCCCGGTCGCCGGCCTGCCGAAGGTCCTCTACTACATCGGCCGCGCGCTACCGGCGACCCACATGATCGACATCATGCGCGGCGCGGTCCTCCGCTCGGCCGGGCCGTTCGATCTGTTGCCGTCGCTGCTCGCGCTGTTCGCGATCTCGACCGTGCTCGTCACGATCTCGATCCGCCGGGTGCGCCGCCTGACGATCTGAGCGTTGGCGTCGGTGCTCGCGCGCGAACGCTCCGCAGATCGGAGTTCACGCAGAGACTTTTTTTCGGCAGAACAGATGTGTCAGCGCAGGCCGCGTGACCGGCCGCGCAGCTCGACCAGCCCGCGCAGCTCGAGCTGGCGGATCCGCTCGCGGGTCAGGTTCGTGATGTCGCCGACCTCCTCGAGCGTGTGCCCGCCGTCGTCCGCGACGTCGAGCGCGCACGTGTGCTCGAGCTCCCACGGCTCGAGGTCGGGGAAGTTGAGCTTGATCGATCCGGTCCGCGGATTGACGTCGAGATAGAGGTGGTGCTTGCACGACACCCACGGGCACGGCCGCTGCTCGTGCTGGCACTCGGCCCGGGTGCGCGGCCGATCGGCCCGGTCGGTGCGGGTGCTGTGGACCTCGCGCAGCTCGATGCTGGTCAGCCGGCGCGCCGCGATCGTGCGAGCCCGAGGCCGGGTTCGCCGCGGCCGGATCTTCCGGCTCGTCGCCGGCAGCTCGACCTGATCCGCCTCGTAGGTCGGCACCTCGGACTCGAGCCCATCGACCAGCTCGTCGATCGTCTCGGGCTCCTCGACCGGCGCCTGGACCTCGCCGCGCATCTGGAACACGAGCTCGGCCATCGTGATCCGCGGAATCGGCTGGGTGACATCGCGATCCGCGGCCCGCGGCGTGGCGAACACCTCGTCCGGCGTCAACGGATGACCGTCCGCGTCGAACATTCCGGTGCCGGCGGCAAAGAAGGCCGGCGCCTCCGGCATTGGCGTGCCGGTCGCGACCGCGTGCGCGCGCGACAGGTCGGCATCCGGCCGGCTCGCCGCGACATACGCCTCGAGCTCGGCCGTCGCCAGCTCGCTCGTCACGGTCTCTTCGAAGAAGTCTCGATCGTCGACGTTCATCGAATGTCCCCCAGGTTCTCGCCTCACCGTAATCAATCCAATCCGGATTGCGCAAGAACATTGGCTAGAAATTCGCTCCGGAGAGATCTCGGCGATTTCATATTGGCCATGCCACCACTCCGCGATAGCGATCCGATCCGATGAATCGCTGGGGTGGTGCCCGTCGAGGCGCAGGCCGTCCGAAGCGCGGCCCGATCGCGAGCGAGCCCCACAAGACGCGCCCGGCGCTTTCGCCCTCTCCCGTCCATGTCGTCGCGCGCGTCGTCGGCGCCGCCGGGGCCCTCCACGATCGCCGGGCGCGCCAGGCGATCGAGCACGCGCTCGCCCGCACGCTCGGGCGCGCCGACTTCCGCATCGTCCACCTCGCCGTCGTCACCGGGCGGCTCGAGCTCGTCGTCGAGGCGACCGACCGGATCGCGCTCGCGCGCGGCATGCAGGGGTTCCAGGTCGCGGCGGCGAAGCTCCTCAACCGGCTGCGCCACCGTCACGGCACCGTGTTCGCCGACCGCTATCGCGCTCGTCCCCTGATCGGACGTGCAGCGGTCCGCGCGATCGTCGGTGCCTCGCCGCCCCGCCGAGCCCCGGCGAGGGGCCGGACGTGGCGCACCTACAGGTGGCCCGAGTCGATGTTGCTCGCGCGACCCGCGATCCGGTTCCTCGTCGAGCTTTTGCTGCGACCCGGTCCTACACGCGACGATGCCGACCGTTACCCGAGGAAGTGGAGCCGCGGCCCGACGAGGACGTAAGCTGGAGACGTGCGAACGATCTACTCGGGGCTCGTGCTGGTCTCGCTCTGCGCCGCGTGCGCTCACCACGATCCGAACGCCGATGACGACGGCGGCAAGCTCGACGGCGGCACGGTCGTCCCCCCCGATGCGTTCGCCGGCCCGTGGTCGGACTTCCCGACGACACCGATCGTCGATACCGGCGTGCCCGCGGGTCCGGACACCCTGTTCGGCGATCCGATGGGCGGCGCCGCGACCGGTGGGCCGTGCCTGTTCGAGCCCGAGGTCGGCACGATCTATCCGCGCAACTGGATCCGCCCGCGGTTCTCGTGGATCGCCGGCAGCGGCGAGAACCTGTTCGAGCTCCGGATCACGACGCCGACCCAGGTCAACCCGCTCGTCGTCTACACGACCGCGACCACGTGGACGATGCCGGCCGACCTGTGGATGGGCCTGCAAGCTCACTCGGTCAACACGCCGCTCACCGTCGCGATCCGGGGCGCGACGACGGACGGCACGATCCTGACGAGCGGCCCCGAGCACGGCTCGACCGGCGACATCGCGATCGCACCGGTCGACGCGCCCGGCGCGATCGTCTACTGGACGACGACCGGCGGCACGCGCCTGCGCGGGTTCTCGATCGGCGACGAGACCGTGAAGGACATCATCACGCCGACCGATGCGGGCAGTCAGTGCGTCGGCTGTCACTCGTCGACGCCCGACGGCGAGTTCGTCGGGTTCTCGTCGAGCCAGAACCCGGGCAACGGCGATCCGACGACGCTCGGCCTGCTCTCCTCGGACGGCACGCACAACGCGCCGACCTTCATCACGCCGTCCGCGCAGACCTTGATGGCGCGCCAGAACCAGGAGCAGCCGGTGTTCACCAAGATGCACTGGCAGGCCGGCGACCACACCGCCATCACGATGTATCCGACCGGCGGCAAGTTCGAGATGATCTGGACTGACCTCGAGGCGGCGTCGACGGCGCAGAACACCGGCTGGGGCATCGTCACGCGCACCGGCGACGCCAACGCTGCCGCGTATGCATCGTTCGCGCACACCGCGGACACCCTCCTCTACGTCAGCGCGCCGAGCGTGAGCTCTGGGGTCACGACCTCGCACGGCAACCTCATGACCGTGCCGTTCAACAACCGCGCCGGCGGTACCGCGACGCCGATCAGCGGCGCCGACACCTCGACGTTCAACGAGTACTACCCGACGTTCTCACCCGACGACACGTACGTCGCGTACAACCGCGTGCCCGACGGTCAGTCGAGCTACAACAATCACAACGCCGAGGTCTGGATCATCCCGAGCGCCGGCAGCGCGACGCCGACCCGGATCGCGGCGAACGATCCGCCGGCGTGCACCGCGAAGGTCAGCCCCGGCGTCACGAACAGCTGGCCGAAGTGGGCGCCCGGTGCGACCGACGACAGCGGCAAGCGCTACTACTGGCTGACGTTCTCGTCGACGCGCGGTACCGGTGGCAACCCGCAGCTCTACGTCACGCCGGTGATCGACGACGGCACCCAGCTCCAGACGTTCCCCGCGCTGTACCTGTGGAACCAGCCGCCGACCGAGAACAATCACACGCCGGCGTGGGACAACTTCTCGATCCTTCAGTAGCGGACGCGCGCGGGCGTGAGCTCCTCGAGGTGGCGCGTCGCGCGCTCGAGCACGAGCGTGCCGACGACGGTCGGGATCGCGGCGAGGGGAACGATGATCTCGAGCCCGAACGCGACGCCGAGCACCGCGACGCCGGCGACCGCGGGGATGGCGAGCGAGCCGCACCGCCAGGCGACCGATCGCGCGGTCGACTCTGCAGCGAGATAGCCGAGCGCGATGCCGACGACCAGCGCGGGCATCAGGCCGAGCGCGACCACCGACGGAAACACCGACGGATACACGCCGTGCTTCCACGCGGCGATTCCGGCCGCGATCACGAGCGTGTCGAGGATGCCGAGCACCGCCCCGAGGACCATCGCGCGTTCGCCGTTCATGACCGAGCAACGCCGGTCGAGGCCGCGGCTATTCTCGCTCTCGGTTCCGCTTCCCTATTCCCTATTTCTGGGTCTGGAAAGAAGACCGCTGAATCAGATCGCGTCCGCCGTGATCGCGATCCGGCGAAGCGCCGGAGGTGGACGACCCAGCTCGGGATCGTGCGCAGAGAGCTACCCTCAATAGGGAATAGGGAAGCGGAACGGGGACCGAGAATTTGTGCTCGCGATCGGGACGACCGGCGCGGTCCGGGTCCGGCGCTCGAGCAACAGCGCGGCGACCACCGTCGGAATGATCGGCAACAGGAATACCGAGACCATTCCGAAGCATGCGGCGAGCGCGAGCAGGACCGCGACCGCGGGAATCGCGAGGACCAACCGGCGCAACCACGGGTGCCAGGTTCCGATCGCCATCCCGAGCGCGCCGAGGATGAATCCGGTGATCAGCGCAGGGATCAGGCCGAACACGAACGTGAAGAACCCGATCAGCAGGTGGTAGTCGTGGCTCGCACCGACGCAGATCGCGATGAACGCCGTGTTCGCAAACCCGAGAAGGCCGCCGTAGGCGGAAGCGTCGCGCTCGGACATACCCGTTCGATGCCTAGGAGGCGCGCGCGGTTGCGGTCGGCAGCGGCGCGACCCGGCGCGTGTAACGCTCGAGGAGGAGCGTCGCGGCGAGCGTCGGAATGCACGCGACCGCGAAGTACGTGGTCATCCGGAACGTGAGCGAGAGCACCGCGACCAAACCGAGCGGCGGCGGGATGAGGATCGCGTAGCGGATCCAGCGCGGCGCCGCGGCGAGCGCGCCCGCGATCGAGCCGACGACGAGGCCGACCAGCGCCGCCGGCACGCCACCGACCACCATCACGATGAACACCATGCTCATGCGATCGTGGACCTCGACGGCGCTCACGCCGATCGCGATCAGGATCGTATTTGCCAGCGCCAGAAACACACCGAGCTCGCGGGGGCTGAGAGGAGGTTTCACGGCTCGATCGTAACGCGCGCCGCGCCGGATGCATTCCCTACGTTTCGGGATCGTCGGCCGGCGGCGGAGGCTTCGCTTCCGTCTCCTCCGGGATGCGGTATCTCTCGTCGAGCCAGGCGCCGAGATCGACGAGCTGACAGCGCTCGCAGCAGAACGGATAGACCTTGTTCCCGGCCTTCGTCGCGGGCTTCTTGCAGGTCGGGCACCGCGCCGCGCTCACTCGGACCTCAAGCCGAGCGCGCCTCGTCGCGCGTCGAGATAGCCAGGGGAGACGCCGAGCTCGGTGGCCGCGGCATCGCGGTCCCCGGCGTGACGGCCGAGTGCGGCGACGATCGCGTCGGCCTCGGCGATATCGACGACATCGCGCAGCGGGCGCGGCGCGCCGATCGCGACGCCGGCGACGCGCGTCGAAACCATCGACGCGGTGAGCTCGGTCGCACCCGCCGCGAGGACCAACATGCGCTCGATCTCGTTCTCGAGCTCGCGGATGTTGCCGGGCCACGGATACGCGACGATGCGCGCGAGTGCACCCGCGCTGAGCCGCGGCGGCGTGCCGTTCGGCGTGTGCTTCTTCAGGAAGTGATTGACCAGGCGCGGGATGTCGGCGACGCGCTCGCGCAGCGGCGGCACGGTGATCTTCAACACGTTGACCCGGTAAAACAGATCTTCGCGGAACTGCTTGTGCTGGACCATCGTCTGGAGGTCCTTGTGCGACGCGGCGACGATCCGGACGTCGACTCGCACCGGCTTGGTCCCGCCGACCGGCATGAACGTGCCCTCTTGCAGCACGCGCAGGAGCTTGACTTGCAGTGCGGCGGACATATCGCCGATCTCGTCGAGGAAGAACGTGCCGCCGTCGGCGACCTCGAACAGTCCCTTCTGATCCTTCACCGCGCCGGTGAACGCGCCGCGGACATGGCCGAACAGCGCGCTCTCCAGCAAGTTGTCGTTGAACGCGGAGCAGTTCTGAACGACGAACGGCTTCTTCCCGCGCGGCCCGTGATAGTGGATCGCGCGCGCGATCAGCTCCTTGCCGGTGCCGCTCTCGCCGTGGACGAGCACGGTCGCCTCGCTCCTCACGACCTTGGTGAGGAGCTTCACGACCTCGCGCACCGCCGGCGCATCGCCGACGATCTCGGTGAACGGATGGCTGAACGTCGTCGCGGGGATCACCGCGGGCTGTGCGCGTTCGCACGCCGCGGCCGCAGCCGCCACGAGATCGCAGATCCGCGCGAGGGCTGACTCGTCGAGAGCCGGTGCGACCTTCGCCATCGCCGGCGCCTCGGTCGCCTGCGTGTACCCGACGAGCTTCGCCTCGAGCTCCTCGATCGGCCCGCTCCGTCCGCCCGTCGAGTAGGCGATGCCCTGGACCTTGCCGTCACCACCGCGCACGGGCGCCGCGATGATCGCGAGCCCGGCGTGACAGCGATGGACGATCGCGCCCTTCGCTTTGACCGCGAGCGCCGCGGCCTCTCGCATCGAGCCCTGGCACGGCGCGCCCGGTAGCTTCATCAACGTCGCGCAGGTGACGTGCGAGGACCGGTCGTAGCCGTCGCCATTCGCCTCGGCGAGCCCGAGCTCGAGGCCCCACCAGCGGCGCAAGAGGTCGCGCGCGAGGGCGACTTCAGGCAACGAATCGAACGTCAGAGCCACGGCGGAGGCCCACTATAGCCGGGATTGCGTCGCCGACCATCGCCCCGGTGCCACCTCGCGGGCGCGCCCGTCGGTGACGAGCTTGTGAAGATGTGCGACGAGCGATCTCTCGGCGAGCGGCCACAGCATGCGCGGCGTGTCGGCGTACGCGATCGCGACCAGATCGCCGACCGCGGCAGGCGTCTCACCGAGCGCCGCCGCGACCTTCGCCTCGCGCATCATGCGATGTGCGATGTACTCGCGGAGCTTCGCGTGGCCATCCGGAAGCGCCGGCCCGTGCGCGGGTAGGAGCACGGTCTGCGGCCGCGCGAGCAGGCGTTCGAGCGATGCGAGGTAGACCGCCATGTCCCCTTCGCTCGGATCGATCAGGATCGTGCCGAGGCCCGCGACCATGTCGCCGGCGATCGTGTGGCCGTCGCGCGCGAAGCACAGGTGGCCGGCCGCGTGCCCCGGCGTGAACACGCACTCGAGCCCCGCGACCATGTCGCCGTCGGCGAGCAGTTGATCGACCGGCATCTTCACGCGCGCCGCGGTCTCGGCGTGCGCCGCGATCGGTGCGCCGAACCGCGCCGCGAGTGCCGCCGCGCCCCCGACATGATCGCCGTGGTGGTGCGTGAGAAGGACGACACCCAGCCCTACCGGCTCGAGCGCGCGCTCGAGCACCGCTTGCTGATCCGGGTAGGGTGACCCGGGATCGACCACCGCCCACGGGCCCTCATCCGGGCCCACCAGGTAGACGTTGGTGTGTGCAGCGGGCGGGAGCGTGGGGGTCCGGAGCGCAAGCACGCGAATCCCCGGACTTAGGGGTACGACCTCGGGCACGACGCTGGACGTGGCCACCGGTGACGCGGTGCGTACTTGTTCGTACAGACTGTCCACACTGGAGTCACCCATCGTTGCCCCAACAAGAGGATGACGCGAACGTTGGCATCTCTTAAACTATAGACAAGCGCTTCATGGTCAGCGTCACTGCACGGAAGATTCGCGAGCTGGGATCCGAGCGCCCCGGCGGAGCTAACGGGCGCATCTATACCGGCTACCTCATCTCGTACCCGTATATCGGGCGCGGGATGGTGATCTTTCGCGATCCGCATGGCCATCGCATGATCACGACGCCGGTAAAGCGCGTGCTCGGCGAGCCCGGCGGCAAGATGATCTACGTCGAGACCGAGAACAGCGTCTATCGGCTCGAGATCCACGGCGAGCCGTTGTTCCCGATGCGCGCTGCGGGCGAGTGATCTAGATCTTCTCGCCGAGCGCGCGGACCTGTGCCGGCGACAGCTGCGGCGTGAAGATGATCGGCACCTCGATCACCGGCGCCTTCGCACGCGCGCGCAGCTCGCCGAGGTAGCGCACGTTGAGCGCGCGGCGGTCGCGCGACAGCGAGCTGTGCGAGGCCACCTCCAGGAGCGGCGACGGCAGGCTCGGATCCGCGATCAAACCGTCGAGGACCTTGCCGACCGGCGAGCCCGGCGGAAAGTGTTCCGGATAGATCTGGTTGCAGATCACGTGCTGCGGGACGATGCCGATCGCGGTCAGCTTCTGCTCGAGCTCGATCGCCTCGTTGACCGGCATCTCCTCGGCGAGCGTCACGATCAGCGCCATCGTTCGCTTCGGATCGGTGAGCAGCTGCTTGATCGTGCGCGCGTCGCGGGTGAGCGGGCCCTCCGGCACCGTGTCCGCGATCACCCACGGGATCCGCAGCATCGATACCGAGTGTCCGGACGCGGGTAGATCGAACACGACCGTGTCCCACACCGGGCGGCCGCGCTTCTCGTCCTCGGTGTGGTACCAGGCCTTGCCGAGCATCGCGTAGTCGTCGAGGCCGGGGATGGCGCGCAGGAACGCCTTCGTGATCCGGTTCTCGAACACCATCTCGTAGACGGACTTGAACTTCAGGATCATCAGGCCGTACTCCTCGAGCGCGGCCGCGGGGTTCGTGTTCACCGCCGACAGGTTCGGTGCGAGCTCGGTCACGCTCGTCCCGACCGCCGGCTTATCGAAGTAGCTACCGAAGCGATCGTTCGCGTTGGTCTCGTAGAGCAACGTGCGCTTGCCCCGCGCCGCATTGCGACTCGCGAGGGCGGCGGCGATCGTGCTGCGCCCCACACCCCCTTTACCCAGCACCAGGACCAGACGTCGATCCGAGATCTCGATCACGGCTTCGGCTCGTCCTCTACCACGACCGCGACCCCGCTGGCCTCCGCGGAGCGCCAGCCGATCAGCTTGCGCAACGTCCAGATGCCGTCCTCGGGCGTGATGTCGACCTTGATGTCGACGACCTTGTCGGCACCGAGGCCCTTGGCGGCCGCGAGCAGCATCCGGTTGACGACCTGATCGAGCGAGACGTGGCCGGGGATCGGGATGAACAGGAAGTACGCGCTCGTCACCTGGGCGTGGACCATCGCGATCGGCCGGAGGTGCGGGCCGACGTACACGCTCTCGGGTTGGATCCGCACGGTCGAGATCGAGCTGCAGCCGACGCAGCAGAGCAAGACGAGCGCGGCGCGCCGGACCATCGAGCGCAAGTTAACATGATACGATCTGTGTAGTGGCTCGCAGGGTCGCCTCGTTGCTCGTCGCTGCGTCCGTGATCGCGGCGCAGACCGTGCCGGCCTACGCGCAGCAGGCGGGTCCGGAAGAGGCGCTCGACAAGAAGATCGCGGTCTGGCGATTCGACGCACTCGGCATCGACGCCGAGATCGTCCAGAAGCTCGAGACGCTGTTCCGGCTCGAGCTCGACCGGCTCGATCGGGTGCCGCTGCCGACCCGCCGCGACATCGAGTCGAAGATCACGGCCGCGGAGCAGAACTGCACCGGCGAGGAGAAGTGTCTGACCGCGGTCGGGAAGCGGCTCGGCGTCGACTTCGTCGTGACCGGCACGGTCGGCTCGCTCGGCGACAACTACGTCCTCAACATCAAGGCGGTCGAGGTCGCGACCGGCAAGTCGCAGAAGATCCAGAGCCCGCCGCTCAAGGGCACACCCGACGAGCTGATCGAGGGCGTGCGCGTCGCGGCGTACTCGCTGCTCGCACCCGATCAGCTCCACGGCTCGCTGCAAGTCCAGAGCGACCTGGTCGGCGCGACCGTCACGATCGACGGCAAGCCGGTCGGCAAGACGCCGCTCGCGAACCAGGGTGTGATCGCGAAGCTCGCGCTCGGCAAGCACAAGCTCCACGTCGAGGCGAAGGACTACGCGCCGTTCGACGACGACGTCGACGTCCACTTCCAGAAGGTCAGCCCGGTCGTGGTCCGGCTCGTCGGCACCGGTGAGACGATCGGGACGGGCAAGACGATCACCAAGGTCGACGATCCGATCTATTCGCGCACCTGGTTCGTGATCGGTGCCGCGGTCGTCGTCGTCGGACTCGCCGCGGTGATCGGCGCGAGCGCCGGCGCGACCAAGTGCACGCGGTTCCCCGGCGGTGGCGATTGCTGAGGCGTGCCGCAGCCGTGCTCGCGCTCGTCGCGGTGACCGCGCCGGTCTACGCCGAACGCGTCGTCGCCGTCGCGCCGCTCTCGACGCTCGGCGCCGAGGACAAATCGGCGACGACCAAGAAGGTCCTCGCCCAGATCGAGCAGGCGATCGCAGCGCTCGGCAACAAGGTCGTGCCGGCCGCGCAGGTCTCCGCGGCGGTCGACAAGGCGAAGCGCCCGCAGCTCAAGGCGTGCGAGGGCGACACCGCTTGTCTTGCCGAGCTCGGCAAGCTCGTCGGTGCAAATGTGATCATCACCGGCGAGGTCGGTGGGCTCGGCGACTCGAAGGTGATCTATCTCGGCGCGACGGACGTCTCGACGGCGAAGGAGATGCGCTCGACGACGCTCACGCTGGGCGCGAAGGAGGACGCCGGCGGTGCGACCGGCGCCGCGATCCGCCTCCTCGATCCCGACAAGTATCGCGGCACGGTCCACTTCGCGATCGACGTCGGCGGCGCGAGCGTGTTCATCAACGGGACGAAGACCACGCTCGGTCCCAAGGGCGAGGTCGCCCTGCCCGTCGGCACCCAGGCGGTGCGCGTGACCCACCCGCAGTATCACGACTTCATCAAGTTCATCGACGTGACCTACGGCAAGACCACCGACGTGCCGGTCCCGCTCCAGCAGTATCCGATCGTCGAGCACGATCTGAAGGCGAAGCCGACGAGCCTCGACAAGGTGATCATCGTCGAGCCCCCGCTGTGGCGGCGCTGGTACGTCGCCGGGCCCGCGATCGTCGTGCTCGCGGTCGGGGTCGGCATCCTCGCCGGCGCGATCGCGAACAAGTACCCGCAGTACGACGACTGCCGGATGCTCGGCGGACAAAAATGCTAGCGCAACATCGCGACGAGCTGGTTCAGCCGCTTGTTCGCCGCGTTGAAGTCGCCGTCGCCGTAGTTCTGGATCACCTGTGACAGGATCCCGTCGAGCTGCTTCTTCGTCGCGTCGTCCTGCGCCGTCGCCTTGATCTGGTTCTGCACGCGCGTCATCTTCTGCTGGATGAACGGCCGGTTGACCTGGATCTGGTCGACCATGCCGACGAGCTGACTCGCGACGAAGTACGCCTTGCTCGTGTCGTTCTCGTTGAGCGCCTTCGATGCCTCGCCCTCGAGCGACGGTCCCGGCGACGGCAGATCCGCGGCGAGCAGGCCCTTCTTGTTCATCGCCGCGCGTGCGCGCGCGATCAGATCCGAGACGTCCCTCTTCGAGTAGTTCCCGCCCTTGGCAGGCTGCTGGATGATCACCGGCGCCGACGAGGCCTGACAGGTGTCTTTCCAGCGCGCCGCCATCTCCGAGTCGCGCTGGATCAGCCCCTTCTCGCGCTCCGCGATCGCGCGCTCGCGATTGGCGACCATCGCCTCGCGGTTCGCGACCTCGGCCTCGCGCGACGCGATCTGGGCCGAGCGGTCGCCGCTCGTCTTGATCGTGTCGAGCTTGGTGTTGAGCTGCGCGAGCTCGTTCGCCGTCGAGTTGTCGAGCTGGCTGTCGAGGTCGGCCTTCTGCTTCTTCTTGTCGGTCGGGTCCCCACCCTGCTTCTCGATCTCCTTGATCTCGGTCTCGAGCGCGGTGCGCTGGGTCTCGAGTTGCTGGCGCTTCTCGAGCAGCTTGTCGCGGCGCGCCAGCAACTCCTGCTGCGCCTTGAGCGCGGCGGGATCGGGGGCGGCGTCGCCCTCGGATTTGGACTTACAACCGGACGCGCAGACGGCGAGCGCGAGGACGACCGCTACGAGACGCATAACGGGTAATTGTACTACAGTCCTTTCGATGCTCCTCTATCACGACCCCCGTGCACCGAATCCACGGCGCGTGAGGATCTTCCTGGCCGAGAAGGCCGTGGCGTACGACACGATCGAGGTCCTCATCGCCACGGACCAGCATCTCAGCGTCGATTACCGGCGGAAGCATCCGCTCTCTCTCCTGCCGATCCTGGAGCTCGAGGACGGCCGGATCATCCGCGAGTCGATGGCGATCTGCCGCTACATCGAGGAGATGACCCCGGAGCCGAACCTGTTCGGCGTCGATGCGTGGGAACGCTCACAGATCGAGCAGTGGAACCGCCACGCCGAGCTCGAGCTGCTCATCCCGATCCAGAACATCTTCCGCAACACCAACGCATTCTGGCAGGGCCGGATCAAGCAAGCCCCCGAGTTCGGCGCCATCATGACGGACGTCGTCCACGCTCGGCTCGAGTGGCTCGAGAACGAGCTGACCCAGCGCCCCTACATGGCGGGTGATCGGTTCACGGTCGCCGACATCACGGCCCTGTGTGCGATCGACTTCGGCAAGGTAGCGAAGATCCGCCTGTCGCCCGAGAAGCACCCGCACCTGCTCGCGTGGCACGCCCGCTGTTCCGAGCGTCCGAGCTCGAAGGCCTAAGGCTTGTAGGCCGCGACCGCGGCCTTGATCACGTCGAGCGCGTGGTCCTTCGCATAGAACTCCTCGACGTCGACGCGCTTGTCCTCGAGCATCTTGTAGTCGCGGAAGAACCGGTCGAGCTCGCGCATGACGTGCGACGGGACCTCGTCGAGCCGCTGGTAGTGGGCGTACGCCGGGTCGTCGATGCACACCGCGATGATCTTGTCGTCGCCACCCTTGTCGTCGGCCATCCGCAGGCCACCGATCGCGCGCGCGCGAACGATCGTCAGCGGCTCGACCGGCTCCTGCATCAGTACGAGCACGTCGAGTGGGTCCTCGTCGTCGCCGAGGGTCCGCGGGATGAACCCGTAGTTCGCCGGGTAGTGGACGGCGCTGTAGAGCACGCGATCGAGACGGAGGAGGCCCGTCGGCTTGTCGACCTCGTACTTGAGGTGCGAGCCGCGCGGGATCTCGATCACCGTCGGCATCCACACGGCGAGGTCGGATGGGAGCTCGATGTCGTGGACCGGATGCATGCGCCGAAGTCTACACGCGCGCGGCGAGCTGGCCGCACGCGGCGGCCACATCACTGCCACCGGAGTAGCGACGGTGGCTCGGCAGACCGAGCGCGGCGCGGTACTCGACCTCGCGCGTCGACCGCGCGAAGTGATCGTCTGGCGACGCGTTGTACGCGATGATCGAGAGGCGCGGCATCCGGCCGGTGTCGGCGTGGAACGTGCGGGCGAGCGCCGCGATCGCGCGGGCATCGTCGTCGGAGTCGTTGACGCCGGCGAGCAGCGTGATCGCCCACATCGGCGAGAGGCCGGTCGCGCGCGCGTGATCGGCGCAGGCGGCGATCACCTCGTCGAGCGGATGTGCCTTGTCGATCGGCATCAGCGAGCGCCGGCGCGGCAGCGCGGAGTGGATCGAGAGACCGAGCCGGACCCTCGGCGCGCGCTCGGCCAGCCTGCGGATCCCGACGGGAAGGCCGGCCGTGCACACGGTGATCGCGCGCGCGTCGATGCCGAGCGCGCTCGGCTCCATGCACACGGCGATCGCGTCGAGCACGGCGTCGAGGTTTGCGAGCGGCTCGCCCATGCCCTGGAACACGACGCCGTGGACGCGCCCGCGGGTGAGCCGCGCGCGGACGATGCGAACCTGCTCGACGATCTCCCACGCCGCGAGGTTGCGCGCGAGCCCGAGCTTGCCGGTCGCGCAGAACGCACAGCCGAGCGCACAGCCGACCTGCGAGCTCACGCACACGCTGAACCGGTCGGGATTCTCGAGTGGGATCCGGACCGCTTCGAACCGGGCGCCATCCGGTCCGGCGAGCAGGTACTTGACGAACGGATCGAGCTGACTCGCGGTCTCGGCGACGACCTCGAGGGACGGAACTTCACCGGCCTCACGCACCGCGTCGGCCGCGATCCGGCGGATCGCGGAAGTCGGTAGGATCGCCTCGCCGCGGTGGATCCGGGCCACGAGCTTGCGCGCCTCGGCCAGGGTCAGAACGGGCACCTGGCGAGCCAGGTGTTCAGGTGTGAGGGCCTGGAGAGCGAGCATTCAACGGCGTTCCACGGTACCCTAATTTCGTGGCCTATCCGGAAGTCATTCGCGTCTTCGCGACGTCGCAAGACCCCGATTTCGATGGACCTTGGCAGGCGAGAACGCCGTCGAACAGCACCGGTTCAGCGGTCGTGATCGGGCCGGGCCTGATGCTCACGGGCGCGCACGTCGTCGCGAACGCGACGTTCCTCCAGATCCAGAAGCTGTCCGCTCCGGACAAGGCGATCGCGAGGGTCAAGGCCGTGAGCCACGACTGCGACCTCGCGCTCCTCGAGGTCCTCGAGCCGGCGAACTTCCTCGACGACATCGTGCCCGCCGACCTCGGCGAGATGCCGAACCTGCGCGACGAGGTCGCGGTCGTCGGCTTCCCGGTCGGTGGCGAAGAAATCTCGATCACCGAGGGCGTGGTCTCGCGCATCGAGGTCCAGCGCTACAGCCACTCGCAGCGCCACCTGCTCGCCGCGACCGTCGACGCCGCGATCAACGCGGGCAACAGCGGCGGCCCGGTGTTCGGCGACGGCAAGGTCGTCGGCATCGCGTTCCAGAAACTGACCGGCGTCGACAACATCGGCGAGATGGTGCCGCCGCCGATCATCCGGTCGTTCCTCGACGGCGTGCAGAAGGGCAAGCGTCCGGAGATCCCCGCGCTCGGGATCACGACGCAGAACCTCGAGAATCCACTGCTCCGCAAGCAACTCGGCCTGACCGGCGACGAGAAGGGCGTGGTCGTGCTCCACGTCGATCACGGCGGCTCCGCCGACGGCGTGCTCAACCCGCGCGACGTGATCACGATGATCGACGGGCTCCCGATCGCGAACAACGGCACGGTCCAGTTCCTCGGCCGGTACCGGACGCGCTACGACGTCGTGCTCGGCAACCGCTACATCGGCGATCGCGTGAAGCTCTCGATCCGGCGCGACGGCAAGCCGCAGGTCGTCGAGGTCGAGCTCGCCCAGTGGATGCCGCTCGTGCCGCGCGCGCGCTACGACGAGCCGCCCCACTACTTCGTCTACGCCGGGCTCGTGTTCCAGACCCTGACCCGCGACTACCTCGCGACCTGGGACAAGTGGTGGAACAAGGCGCCGAAGGAGTTCCTCAACTACTACTACCTGGGCTACCGCTCGGCCGAGCAGCACGAGGTCGTGATCCTCACCCAGATCCTCGCCGACGAGATCAACGTCGGCTACGCGCACCTCTACAACGAGGCCGTCGCGACGCTGAACGGCCACGCGCCGCTCGACATGGAGGAGTTCGTCGGGATGCTGAGCAGTGCCCACGGCGTCGTCGAGATCACGACCACCTCGGGCGGCATGATCATGCTCGACGCCGACGAGGTCCGTAAGGCAACGCCGCGGATCCTGACGCGCTATCACATCCCGCGCGACCGCACGCCGGGGCTGCCCGGATCGTCGCCAACCCCACTTCGCGCGATGCCGTAGCCGTGTATAAGAAGGCCGCATGAAGCGCGAGCTGATCGTGACCGCCGAAGGTCAGGAGCGGACCGTCGTCGTCGAGGGCCCGCTGGAGGACGGCAAGTTCCGGATCGCGATCGACGGCAAGAGCCGCGACGTCGACGCCCGGCCGATCCGGCCCGGCACCTGGTCGATCGTGCTCGACGGGCGGAACTACCTCGTCGACCTCGACAAGCGCGCGGCGCTCGGCGGCAAGATCGCCGCGTCGGTCGGCGCGAGCGAGACGGTGCTCTCCGTCGAGGACGCCCACCATCGCCGGCTCGCGTCGACCGCGCAGCGCACCGCGACCCGGGGCGAGACCCTGCGCGCACCGATCGCCGGCAAGGTCGTGAAGGTGCTGGTCGCCGTCGGCGATGCGGTCGCACCCGGCGCCGCGGTGATCGTGCTCGAGGCGATGAAGATGGAGAACGAGCTCGTCAGCGAGCGCGGCGGCACCGTGAAGGCCGTGCACAAACAAGCAGGTCAGGCCGTCGACACCGGCGACACGCTCGTCGAGCTGGAGTGACGTGAGCCTCGTCGACGTCCTCAAGGAGCGCGACATCATCGTGTGTGTCGGCTCCGGCGGCGTGGGCAAGACCACGACCGCGGCGACGCTCGGCCTCGCGGCGGCGCGGCGCGGGATGAAGACGCTCGTCCTCACGATCGATCCGGCGAAGCGGCTCGCGAACTCGCTCGGGCTCGCGGAGCTCGGGCACAAGGTCCAGGAGGTCGACCCGGCGCTGGTCGGCCGCGACGCGCCCGTCGCCGGCGGCCAGCTGTTCGCGATGATGCTCGATCAGAAGCAGGCGTTCGACGAGGTCGTCGCGAAACACGCGAAGGATCCGGCGGCCGTCCAGCGGATCCTCGCGAACCCGGTGTACTCGCAGATCAGCAGCTCGCTCGCCGGTGCGCAGGAGTACGCCGCGATGGCGAAGCTCCACGACTTCGATCGCGAGGGCATCTACGACACGATCATCGTCGACACGCCGCCGACCGCGCACGCGCTCGACTTCCTCGACGCACCCCGCAAGCTGAGCGAGGCGATCGACTCGCCCGCGATCGAGTGGTTCCGCAAGCTGCAGGGCGGCTCGGGCTCCGGCTGGTCACTCGTCGGCAAGACCGGTTCGTTCGTGATGAAGCGGCTCGCGAAGTTCGTCGGCAGCCAGTTCATCGACGACCTCGGCGTGTTCTTCACCGAGTTCAACGACATCCTCGGCGGCTTCCGCAAGCGTGCCGAGGAGACGTTCTCGCTGCTCCGCCAGCCCCGTGTCGGATTCGTGCTCGTCGCGTCGCCCGAGGCGATGGCGGTGCGCGAGGCGCTGTTCTTCCACGAGCGGCTCGTCGCCGCATCGATGCCGTTCGTCGGTTTCGTCGTCAACAAGGTCCATCCCGCCCTGCCGATCACGGCCGACGACAAGGCTATCGCGGCGGCGCTCGCGGTGCAGCCGTCGATCCAGGCGCTCGGGCTGTCCGGCACGACCTTGAACATGGCCGCGACCGCGCTGAAGACCGCACACGGCGAGCTCGAGGTGCTCGCCCAGGCGGATCGCCAGGCGATCGGCCGGCTGAAGCAGGCGGGCGGCGCGAAGGCACTGCTCGTCGAGGTCCCGCTGCTGCGCGACGACGTCCATGACGTCACGCGGCTCGTCGGGCTCGAGCGCTGGCTCCTCGCGTGATCGACGTCGCGCTCGTCGAAGATGATCGCGTGTTTCGCGAGAATCTCGGCGAGCTCCTCGACGGCGAGGACGGCCTGAGCTGCAAGCGGCGGTTCGGCTCCGTCGAGGAGATCCGCGAGGCCGCGTTCGCGCGGCCGCCCGACGTGATCCTCCTCGACATCCAGCTCCCCGGGATGCTCGGCTCGCAAGGCGTGCGCGAGCTCGTGGCGCGGTTCCCCGGATCCGCGATCCTGATGTTGACGGTCTACGACGATGAAGGCCGCGTGTTCGAGGCGATCTGCAACGGCGCGCGCGGCTACCTCCTGAAGAAGACCGTGCCCGCCAGGCTCGTCGAGCAGGTCCGCGCCGCGCACGAGGGTGGTGCACCGATGTCGCCCGAGGTCGCGCGCCACGTGATCCGCGCCTTCCAGCCGCAGGCCGATCCGGCAACCGCGCTGACCCCGCAGGAGAAAAAGCTGCTCGCGCTCCTCGCCGACGGCTACAGCTACCAGAACGCCGCCGGTCAGCTCGCGATCAGCATCAACACGATCCGCAACCACGTGCGCAGCGTCTACGACAAGCTGCACGTCCATACCAAGTCCGAAGCGGTCGCAAAGGCGCTGAAGCTCGGCCTGCTCCGCTAGCGCGTTCGCAGCGCCAGCGTGATCCGCGTGCCGCCGCCCGGTGGCGCGACGATCGTCAGGCTACCGCCGGACTCGCGGGCGCGCGCACGCATGTTCTCGAGGCCGTGACCCATCGTCGCATCGGCGGCGATCCCGCAGCCATCGTCCTCGACGGTTGCCACCAGGCCGCGACCGACCAGCTCGACCGTGATCGTCACGCGGGTCGCGCCCGCATGGCGCGCGATGTTCGCCACTGCCTCCTTGAGGATCAGATACAGATGCCGGCGCTGGTCGGGCCCGAGCGCGATCCGTTCGGCGCCGCGCGGCGCGGACAGGGTCCACGCGATGCCCGGCCCGTCGAGCAGCTCGCCCGCGAACGTCCGGATCCGGGCGAGCACGTGTGCGAGGTCATCGTGACGAGGATCGGTCGCCCACACCACATCGCTCGCCGATTCCATCAGGTCGCGCGCGTCGCGGCCGATCGTCGCGACGAGCTCGCCCACGCCATCGGTGCGGCGCGCCGCGACCTCCGACAGGATCGAGATCCGCGCGAGCGACGCGCCGAGATCGTCGTGGAGGTCACTCGCGATCCGCGACCTCACGCGCTCGACCGCGAGCAGGTGGCCGATCCGCCAGCGATATAAGCGCCAGCCGAGGAGCCCGAGCAGGACCGCGACGCCGGCGAGGAACCACGCGCGCCGCCACATCGGCGCCGAGACGGAGAGCTCGATCGTCGCCGGCGTCGACACCACACCGGCGATCGCGGCGCGCACGCTGAACCGGTAGCTCCCGGGAGCGAGGTGCGCGTAGTGGACCTCGCGCGCGGTGGTCGGCCCGATCCACGCCTCCTCGTCGCCACCCTCGAGCCGGAACTGGAACTGGACCGGCACGCCGATCGCGAAGCTCGGGCTCGTGAACGCGACATCGAGGTTGCTCTCGTCGTGCTCGAGCTCGAGCGCCGGCACCGCACGATCGCCACCGGCCGCGAGCTCGAGCTGGTTCCGGCCGGCGCGGACCGACGTCAGCATGGCAGGCGCGACGACCGCGGGTCCTTCGGCGTACGGCACGAAGCGCGCGAGCCCGCGATTGGTCGCGAACCACAGCTGGCCGCTGCGATCGCGGTGAGCCGCGTTGATGTAGTCGTTCGGCAGGCCGTCGGCGATCGTCAGGTGATCGATCGTGCCGGTCGTCGGATCGATGCGATCGACACCGCGGGTCGTGCCCGCGTAGATCCGGCCGGCGGCGTCCTCGACGAAAGCGGTGATCTGATCCGTCGACAGGCCGGTCGCAGCGCGATAGCGCACCGGTGCGACGCGTGGCGCTCCCGGATCGTCGATCCGGGCGATGCCCGCGTCGGTGCCCACCCACAATCGTCCCTGGTGATCGACCAGGAGCGTCTCGACGTGGTGGGCCTGCCAGCCATCGGCCGGGCCGAACACGCGCGCACGCCCATCGTGGATCCGCGCGAGCGCACCGTCGCCATAGCCGATCCAGATCGCGCCGGTGGCGTCCTCGGCGAACGCCGCGACCATGTCCTGCGGCAGGCCCGGTAACTTCACCGCTGCGATCTGGTTCGTCGCACGCGACCAGCGCGCGAGCCCGACATCGCTGAGCGTCCCGATCCAGACATCGCCGGCGCGGTCCTCGAAGAGGTGGAAGATGTCGCGCCCCGGCAGCCCATCGGCGATCGAGAAGTGCTCGGGGGTCATCGTCGCCAGCGCGTCGGGGGCGACGTGCGGATAGCGATCGAGCCCGGTCTGGGTCGGTTGCCACCAGCGATCGTCGCGATCGAAGAACCCGATCTGGTTCGCACCCCAGGCGCCGACGGTCCCGAGCGACGCGCGCGGGACGATCGCGACGAAGTGATCGCGCTCGAACCGTTCGAGCGTCTGCGCGACAGGACCGAGGCTGACCCCGTAGATCGTCCCGGCGGCATCCTCGACGACCGACATGATCCGATCCGCGTCGAGCCCATCCAGCGCGTCGTACGTGATGAGACCGTGCGGCGAGAACCGCACGACACCCGCCGACAGCCCACCGAACCAGACGTTGCCGGCGGGATCCTCGACGAGCGGAGCGACGCTGTCCTCGGGGAAACCCTGCGCTCGCCCGCGGATCTCGAACCGCGCCCCGTCGAACGCGACGAGGTGCCCGCCGGCGAGCCAGACCGTGCCGGTCGCATCTTCGTAGATGCCGCGGCGGACGGCGTCGTAGGGATAGCCGTCGATCGAGTCGTAGTGAACGACCTCGCCGGGCAAGCGCGGAAGTGCGACCCGACCGTCGGCGGTGTGACCGGGAAGCGCGACCCCCGTGAGGCTCGCGCCGGCCGCGATGAGGGGCGTCCCCGGTGGCGTTGGCATCACCGCGAACGGTCCGGCGCCGACGCCGCCGATCCACAACCGGCCGGCGCGATCGAGTCGCAAGCTGACCGTGCGATCGTCGGTGGTCTCCGCCGGTAGCACGCGATATCGCTCGGCCCTCCCATCGGCCATCCGCCGCACGAGCCCCCAGCTCGTACCGAGCCAGAGCGTGCCGCGATCCTCGGCGAAGGCGTAGACCGCCGGCTGGCGTCCATCGCGCAGCGAGACGCGCACCGGCACACCGCGATCATCGAGCTTCCACAAGCCGTCTTCGGTGCCGAACCAGAGCTGGTGGTGGCTGTCCTCGAACATCCTGCCGATGAAGTCCGCGTTCCCCTCGAGATGGATCGCCGTGAAGCGCGGCCGCCGGCTCCGGCTCGTGAGATCGAGCCACGCGAGCCCGCGCTCCGTCGCGACCCAGATCCGTCCGTCGTGCGCGGCGTGGACGTCGCGGCAGCCGGGATCCGGCAGCCCATCGGCGACGCCGAACGACTCGAAGCGCACGCCGTCGAACCGGCTCAACCCGTCGGCGGTCGCGAACCACAGGAACCCGTTCGCGTCGCGCGTCGCGTGATAGACCCGGCCATTCGCGAGACCGTCGGCGGTCGTGAACGTGCGCACCGCGAAGTGCTCGGCGCGCGCGCTGCCGAGCGCCGCGACGACCACCAGGGCGACGAGCCAGCGCACCGACCATCGATCGCATGCGCCGCCGCGACCCGCAAGCGTCTCGTCGGGGGCGCATGTTCATGCTCTGACGTGCGCGCACGCGATCGTCGACAGTGCGCGGATGAGACTTCTTCTTTCTCTGCTAGCTGTACCGATCGCGTCGTGCCTCGACGCACCACCCGAGCTCGCCACCGCCGAGCAGACGTGTCAGGTCCAGCCGGTGGTGGGAGACCTTCTCGTCGAAGGCTGCACGCCGCCCCCCGGCGAGATCCTGGTCACCGCGACCGAGTCCAAGGCAACGCTGGCGACCGCGCAGACGCAGCTTCCCGAGCCGCCGTCGGTTCGGGCACTCGTCTTGCCGACGCAGAATCCCCATCACTACGCCGTCGTGTTTCCGCTGCTCAAATCGCACGTCGTGTACACGGTCTCCGCGGCGATGCCGACGACGCACTGTCCCAAGGTCGCGTGGCAAGGTCCGCACGGCGGCCTGCTCGTCGCAGGCGACACGGCGCTGCACGTGACCGGGTATGCGATGCGTACCCAGACGGAGATGCTCGCGACGCGCGGACCGAATCACACCCCGACGTGGGTCGGCGTCGATGCGATCGACCTCGACGCGGCGGGCGGAGCGGTCCGCGACTTCCGCTGGCGTACGGACGTCCCCGGCGCGGTCGCCGGCCGGGTGGAGCTGTCGACCGAGCGGTTCCCCGTGGAGGTTGGCGGTCAGCAGCAAGATCCGCCGTTGCTGGCGAGCTGGACGGTGCCGCTCTCGCAGCAAGGTTGGAGCACGGTGCCCGCGGTCGACTTCGCCGCACCGTTCGCCACACCGCCCTGCGATGCGCAGCAGAATCCGAACGGCTGCGCCACTCAGCTGACGCCGAGCGGGATCCTGAATCGCGCCGTCCATGCAGGCGCGCCGATCTTCGCCCGCGTGGTGCCGATCGATGCGAACGGCGCGCGCCTCGGAGGCAATACCGCCTTCGGGATCGCGTCGACGCTGCAGGTCGCTCACACCCGGCTGGCCGTCGACATGCCGCCGCCACCGCCGCCGGAGCCGGCCCTCCTCTTCGACGGGCTCTTCTACCATCCGCCGGACCCGGAGCGCGCCGATCGCTACAACCAGGGTTGCTACAAGGTGAACACCGAGCACACGCTTCCGGCCTCGCTGTTCGTGCCGGGCGATCCGTGGGGGACGCGCATCGCGGCAGATGGCGCGCGACCGTGGGGCGCGACGTTGCCGGTGGGCGAGTGGTGGTGCTTCAGTCATTCCAGCGGCACGCTCGATGACATCGTCGACAGCATCTCCGGACTCGTCGATGCGGTTGGCGATCTGGTCAACGAGATCAGCAAGCTCTACGAGGACATCAAGAAGGGGGTCGTCAGTGCGGTCGCGAGCGCGATCGATCACATCGGCATCGTCAACTGTGAAGACGCATGTCAGGCGGCGCTGATGGCGGGCCTCGACGCCGCGCTCGCCTCGGTCGGCCTCCCACCATCGCTACCGAACTTCGACGAGCTGGCAGATCGCGGGCTCGATTACCTCGCGGAGGTGGCCGCGGAGGAGTCGGGCGTCCCTCCGTACGTGATCGACGAGGCGCGCACGCTCGCCGCTCGTGCGATCCAGGAGATGAAATCCAAGAACCACCTGCCCGAGGCGCCTTGGCTCACGCCCGACGATGGGTTCCGCCCCGGGGACCTGCAAACGTTTCTGCGGAGGAGCGCGACCTCGACCGATCAGCTGCCCGGGGTGCTGCGCTTCGATTCGGGGAGCACGTTCCACGGCACCGACGTGTTCGTCCCGAGCAACCTCCCCACCGACGACGGCGTGCTGATCACGGTCCAGCTGCTGCCCGACTTCTCGGGGATCGAAGCGCCGCCTTGCACCACGCAGAGGGTCCCGACGGGCCTGTACACGTCCACCACGATCACGACCTGTCCGACCGCCGCCGAGAAGCAGCTCTACTACGAGCGGCAATGGTACGCGCGCACGCTGGCGACGCCCTGTGACCTGCTCGAAGCGACCGGGTTCGGCGTCGGTCATTTCGGCGATGGCGCGCTGATCTTCACGCCGAACCTCGGGAGGCAGGTCGACTGGCAGTTCCGGCCCGGGGTGGAGGACTACGCGGGCGGCCCGCTCGCGCACACCTGTCTCTAGGGTTTGCGCTTCGCCGCGAGCATGGCCCACGGGTCGAGCTTCGCCGCGAGCTGGACCGGGCAGCCGACCACGACGACCAGCCCGGCGTCCTTGCGCTCGACCCAGCTGACCGTGCCGTCGAGCGCGAACCACTCGGTCCGCTCCATGGTCTGCGCGAACGTGCCGACGGTCATCGCGTCGACGGCGTGCTCGAGCGCGGCCTGGGCCTCGCGCGCATCGATCTCGCGGTCCCACTCGAACCGCGCGACGCCGATCGCGCGCCGCGGGTTCTTCTCGCCGGCCTTCGCGAGCACGAGCACGCGATCGCCGCCCCACCCCGCCGCCGCGCGATTCGCGACCTCGTCGTTGACGCCGTTGGTCGCGAGGAACGAGTGGAAGCCTAGCTCGCCCCAGGTCTCGGACGTCAGCACGGCGTAGTCGGCGAGCGGCGAGGCTCCCGCGATCACCGCGATCGGCTTTTCGTCGGCGAGGTACTTGTCGACGTGGAGGATCTGCTCGCTCGAGCGCGGCGGCCGGCGAAACGCGGCATCGATCGCGGACCACGGCCTGGTGCGGCGGAGCGCGGCGACAAACCCGAACCCGTCGCGATACGGGAACAGCATCTCCTCGCGGATCGCGAGCGGCGCCGCGTCGAGAGAGTCCTTGGCCTCGGGCTCGCCCATCGCCTGGATCACCGCCGCGGCGGCCTCGGGGACCGACCACGGCTGGGTCACGCCCTCGCGCGCGAGCATCACCTCGATCATCAGTGCGACGCCATCGCCTTCGACGAGCGCGTGGCGAGCGAGGTCGGCGTCGGTCTCGTCGTCGGGGAGCTTCTCGAACTTCTCGAGATCGAACGCCTGGTCCTGGAGCCCGTGATCGAGCTCGTGCGCGAGCACCATCTCGGCCCACGCGGCGTTCGACCCGGCGCTATCCAGGATCGTCAGCTTCTTGGTCTTGCTGTCGTAGTAGCCGGCGATCTGATCGGCGAGCAGATCGATCATCTGCGCGCTGTAGTCGTAGTCGAGCGGCACCAGCCCCCAGCGCGCGAGCGCGAGGCCGTGCGCGGCGGTCTGTGCGGCGGTCTTGTCCTCGCTCGCCTCGGCGAGCAGGCGCTTCTTCAGCTCCGCGCGATCGACGACCTCGTTCGGGATCCTCTTCTTGAGGCGCAGGCCGCGGACGCGCGCGACCTCCTTCGCGACCGCGTCGGTGCGCGCGAGCAGGCTCGCGAGTGCGTCGTCTGGCTTCGCCGCGGCGATCGTCGGATCGGGATCCGCGCGCACGCTCCCCGCGAGTGCCAACACGACCACGAACGACCGTCGCATGGCGCGAGCATGACACGCGCCGCGTGTCCCTCCACCCGCAGTCGCGCGCAACCATCGAGACCCATACGGGTCCGCGCTGGCATCGGCGTTGCTGTTGCGTACCCGTATGTCGAAACCGGGTCTGTCTCTTCTACTCGCGAGCATCGCGTTCCTTCCCCTCGTTCCTACCTCCGTCGCGCGCGCCGAGCCGGTGCAGGCTGCCCCTGCCACCGACAAGACGCTGTCGCCGTTCTTTGTCGTCGAGGGTGCGAAGCCCGGCGTCGACGCGCTGCCGCTCGAGAGCACGCGCGCGGACGTCCGGATCGCCGGCGTGATCTCCGACGTCACGGTGACGCAGACCTACAAGAACGATGGTGATCGAACGATCAGCGCGAAGTATGTGTTCCCGGCTTCGACGCGCGCCGCGGTCTACGCGATGAAGATGACGATCGGCGACCGCACGATCGTCGCGAAGATCAAAGAACGTGATGAGGCCAAGCACGAGTTCGAGGAGGCGAAAGCCGCGGGCAAGACCGCGACCTTGCTCGAGGAAGAGCGCCCGAACGTGTTCACGATGTCGGTCGCGAACGTGATGCCGAAGGATCGGATCCAGGTCGAGCTGAAATACACCGAGCTGCTCGTGCCCACCGACGGCGTCTACGAGATGGTCTACCCGACCACGGTCGGACCGCGCTACGCGAGCGAGACCACGATCAACCAGCTCGGCAAGAGCCAGAACCAGTTCGTCGCCGCTCCGTATCAGCACGCCGGCGAGAGCCCGACCGCGACGTTCGGCATGCACGTGGCGGTCGCCGGCGGCATGCCCATCCAGTCGCTCGAATCTCCGTCGCACAAGATCGCGAGCGCCATTGCTGCAAACAAGGCGTCCGCGTCCGTCGACCTCGACCCGAGCGAGCAGCTCGGCGGCAACCGCGACTTCGTCCTCCGCTACCGGCTCGCGGGCGCCGACCTCGCGTCGGGTCTGATGACGTTCCAGGGCGACAAGGAGAACTTCTTCCTCGCGATGGTCCAGCCGCCGCAGCGTCCCGCGCCCGAGCTGATCCCGCCGCGCGAGTACGTGTTCATCATCGACGTGTCGGGCTCGATGCAGGGCTTCCCGCTGCAGACGACCAAGACGCTCATGCACGACCTCCTCGGCCGGCTCCGCCCGACCGACAAGTTCGACGTCCTCCTGTTCTCCGGCGACGACGCGCTGTACTCCGAGAAGTCCGTCGACGCGACGGCCTCCGAGATCCAGAAGGCGACCGCGTTCGTCGACAAGCAGAACGGCGGCGGCGGCACCGAGCTCCTCCCGGCGATCCAGCACGCGATGAAGCTCCCGCGCGCGGCCGACAACGTGTCGCGCAGCTTCGTCGTCGTCACCGATGGCTTCATCGCCGAGGAGCCGCAGGTGTTCGAGCAGATCCGCAATCACCTCGGCGAGGCGAACGTGTGGTCGTTCGGTATCGGCAGCTCGGTCAACCGCCACCTGATGGACGGCATCGCGAAGGCCGGCCAAGGTGAAGCGTTCACGGTCCTCGGCCCGGACCAGGCCGCCTCGGCCGCGGCGAAGTTCCGCGCGTACGTCGAGACCCCGGTCCTCACGAACGTGAAGGTCGCGTTCGACGGCTTCGACACCTACGACGTCGAGCCGAAGGTCCTCCCCGACGTGTTCGCCTCGCGCCCGGTGATCGTGTTCGGCAAGTACAAGGGCCAGCCAACCGGCAAGGTCACGCTCACCGGCGTGTCGGGTCGCGGCCGGTTCGTGTCGACGCTCGACGCCGCCGCCGCGAAGCCCGACGCCGCCAACAGCGCGCTGCGCTACCTGTGGGCGCGCAACGAGATCAGCCAGCTCTCCGACTTCTTCAACCAGGACGCGAACAAGGCCGCGGTCACCAAGCTCGGCCTCGACTACAACCTGCTCACCAAGTTCACGTCGTTCATCGCGGTCCAGAACGTGGTGCGCGCGACTCAGGGCTCGACCGACGTTGCCCAGCCGTCGGCGATGCCGGCCGGCGTGACCGACGCGGCGATCGCGAGCAGCGAGGGCATGGAGGTCGGTGCCGAGCCGCCGTTCGCGTGGCTGGTCGTGATGCTCGCCGGCTTCATCAGCTTCGTGACGCTGCGCAAGCGGAGTCGCGCGTCGTGAAGAAGCCGCAGGTCGTCGCGCTCGTAGCGACGCTCGCCCTGGTCGTCCTCGGCAAGCAGTACTTCCGGTCGGCGACCGCCGACGATCTGCGCTGGCTCCTCGCTCCGACCGCGAAGTGTGTCTCGGTCCTGACCCGGACCCACTTCACGTTCCTTCCCGGCGCCGGCTATGCGGACCGAGATGTCCACTTCCTGATCGCGCCGGTGTGCGCCGGCCTTCACTTCATGCTCGCCGCGGTGCTGGTGCTGGTCCTGGCCTGGTTCGGGGGACTCCAGGGCTGGCGGGCGGTCGTGGAGCGGGTCGGGCTCGCGGTGGTGGTCGCGTACGTCGCCACGATCGTGTTCAACACGCTGCGGATCGCGCTGTCGCTCGAGCTCCACGCCGGCGGCACGCTGCACGAGGCGCTCGGGATCGTCGTCTACTTCGCCGGGTTATGTGCCCTCTACGCGGCGGCCCGGAGTCTCGACGACAAGAGCCTCCCCGGCGCGCGCTGGATCGCGATCCCGGTCGGCGTGTACCTCGCGATCACGCTCGTGCTGCCGCTGGTCCACGGCGCCGGCGCCCGGGCCGATTTTGCAAACCACGCGATGTGGGTGCTCGGAGGATGTCTGGCCGTGGCGATCGTGCTGGCGGGAATGCTCCGGCTGGCGAATCATCGAACCATCTCGCGCGTTGACAAGTCGGGCGAACGCCCGACGCGTAGCACCGCGTACGCGGTGCGAAGGTAAGTGACAAGCCATGAAAGCGCTGCTCGTGATCCCGTTCCTGCTCGTTCCGGCCATGGCCCATGCCGACCAGTGCGAGCTCGTCAGCGACGACGTCGCGACCCATGCACTCTCGGCGATGCGCGGCAAGCCGAACGTGATCGAATACTGCGAGCCGTGCGGCGACAAGGCGCCCGGCGAGCCGCACGCGATCGATCACCTCGCGAAGCAGCGCGACACCGACGGCTCGTACGCGGTGACGCTCGACAAGCGCGAAGTCGACCTCGCGTATCTCTACGTCCAGACCGCGCCGTCGACCTACGAGAATGTCGCGGCGCTCGCGGGCTGCCCGACCAGCGGGGTGTCGCCGTCGCTCCACGTCGACGACGCCAGCGATCGCGGCGTGTTGATCACCGCGAGCGATCGCCCGGTGACGCACGTCCAGCTCGCGGTCGAGGAACCGCCGACGCCTCCGCCCGCGACCGTGACCTACGTGATCGAGACTCGCGATCACCTGGGCATCTGGGCGGTGGTCGCCGCGTGCGCGCTGTCGAGTGGGCTCTGGGCGCTCGCTACCGTGTTGCTGCTTCGCCGCCGGCGCGCCATTGCCATGCGCCCTCGCGCGATCGACATGGTCGATCGCAGCTAGCTCCGGCCTCGCGCTTGCAATTCGAGCGATGCATGTCGCTCACCACCATCCTCGTCATCGTCCTCATCGTCGCGCTCCTCGGTGGAGGTGGTTATTTCTGGCGGCGCTAGCGGCTAGCTGACAGGCCGTTGTCACGCCGCGTGCTAGCTTGCGCGCGCCATGTGGCAGGAGCTTTCCCGCGCGATCGAGCACGGTGCGGTCGTCGCCTACGGCGCGACTCCCGGCTGGGCCGCGTGGCTCGCGGCGACCCGTTCCACGACCGAGCTGGTCGTCGTGGTCGCGGCGGACGACACCGCCGCCCGCGAGCTCGAAGCCGACGTCCGGTTCTGGCTCGGAGATCCGCGCGACTCCGCGGACCTCGATCCGGTGGCGACGCTACCGGGGATCGACGTCTCGCCGTACGCGGAGCTGTCGCCGGACCGGAGCTGCATCGTCGAGCGCGTCGCGACGCTCTACCGGCTGACCCAGCCCGAGCTTCGACCGCGGCTCGTGATCACCTCGGCCGAGGCGCTCGCCAGAAGGACGATGCCGCCCGCGGCGCTCGCCGCCCGCGGGCTCGTGATCGCCAAGGGCCAGCAGATCGATCGCGAGGCGATCGCGAAGGTCCTGACCGACGGCGGCTGGTCGCGCACGCCGGTCGTCGACGAGCCGGGGACGTTCGCGCTGCGCGGCGGCGTGGTCGACGTCTACGCCCCGCTCGCGCCGCACCCCGTCCGGATCGAGCTGTTCGGGGACGAGGTCGAGTCGCTGCGCTGGTTCGACTCGGAGTCGCAGCGCACGCTGCGCGAGGTCGACCGCGTCGTGCTCCATCCGGTGCGCGAGACGATCGTCACCGGCGCGACCGATATGCGTGCGCGGATCCGCGAGTACGCCGAGGAGATCGCGTTTCCATCCAAGGCGACGCGCCGCACGATCGAGCAGCTCGAGACCGGCAGCGTGTTCGTCGGGATCGAGGGCCTGGTCCCGGCGTTCCACGATCAGATGGTGTCGCCCGCCGCGTACATGCCGGCGGACGCGCGCTGGTTGATCGTGAACTCCGAGCTGAGCAAGCGCGCGGTCGCCGACCTGCTCGCCGACGCGGATCTGCGCTGGACGAACCGCTCGAACATGAAGGAGCTGGCGTATCCGCCCGAGCGCCACTTCGTGCGCGAGCTCGAGGTGTTCAGCTCACCGCGCCGGATCGAGCTGAGCT
>Ga0307509_10002166_pt1 | contig 32263 bp, 34 predicted proteins | sample 10_EM_MG_FD_202245 | JGI IMG/M metagenome (GOLD analysis project Ga0307509, IMG submission 202245) | Populus trichocarpa ectomycorrhiza microbial communities from riparian zone in the Pacific Northwest, United States - 10_EM | ecosystem: Host-associated > Plants > Roots > Unclassified | place...
TTCCTATAATATTATATATAACATGTTCACATATTTGAACCTTGTTCTAGCCCTTAAAATGGGAACTTTTTTTCCATATTTTTGGACCTATATAGCGAAGCCCTAACATTCAAAGTAGCTTAGCCACATAACACTTTTTTTTCAGCCTCGTGCAGGTCTTGATCCGCACGAACCATAGGCTAAAAGAGGATTAGCAGTATCTACACTCATATCCCTGTGTCGAATCATTACTACCAATGGCTGTATTCAAAGAGTACTCCCTACTGAGTAATCTGCAGCAGGCGGTTGATCCCAGACTGGATATAGCTATGCACAGAGTGTTACCTGGTATGAGAATGACAGAATTGCTGATAAGTGGTATTGGAATTATTGCCATTGTGGCTGCATCGACGATACAGGCAATCACAACTTTGTTAAGACACAGGATACTGCTGTCAGAAGAATTAGATGGGATGTCTAATGCTGGAAGGTTCTATTTGATATAGGGTTTCAGATTGTCAGGCCTCACGTTGGGCTTTGCAGCTAAGGTTCGGGACTTCAATGAAACCCGAACACAGAAGGGTCTGGTGTCAGAAAGAAAATGCCCAACCCTTGTGATGTGTATGTTACTGCGTCAAAGCTAGCTACAGGGAGTATGAGCCGATACCGAGGATGCCTGGGAAATACACAACCCCAAACCTGGATGATGGTGAGTATCTACTCACATATTGAACAGTGAATCTGGTCCACTTAGGTTCTTGAATACTAATTGCGAGGAATACAAGCTGGTAGATAATCTGACCTAGGGGGTTCACATCAACTAGACATAACTATCCACATACTATCACTTGGTATGAGACTGAAGGAATTCCATACGATCTGTATTGGAATGATTGCTAAAGTGAAGGTGCCCCTGATACAGACAATCATAGTCACAGGACGCATCGAAATGTTGTGAGGAGAACTTCCAGGAATGCAGAGTCCAAAGCTTTAGACTTTCCCTGTGAAATGGGGCTTTGAGATCATGATAGTTCAAGTTGCGCTTGTCAGCTGAATTCAATAGGAGCTGACCGGCAGGTCTCAGGTATCAGAAAAAATAAGAAAAATGATTATAGCGTAAATATCTTCAGCAGGGTGAAAGCTTGCTGCCAGTTACATCGATTGATAACAGAGTTGCACAGATCACACTAACCATGCCCAAAGAAGATTATGAGTATCTGCTCCACACTCCAAACAGCCAATTAGAATGACTCAGCCCCCTGAAATCTGTATTCAAGGGAAGCAACCTGGTGAATAATCAGACTCTGGCGGATTACTACAAATGTGATGTGTCAAAATAACAACTTGAAGCAACATGATTTGAAAGGTAGCAAATACTAGACACTAAAGTGAGTGTGTACAAGGAATTCATGAGTATTATACAGGGGGAGGAACACCAAAACATAATGAATATGAGACTTCTAGGAAGCTAGTAGCTGATACAAAATGGTAAGAGAATAATGGACGTCATGGAAGTGTGCAGATGTAATCAGCAATTCGTGGTGTGGTGTGAAAAAACAAACCAGGAAATGGCGAGAACATTCATGTGCATGTTCTGTGATGCACCTGAGGACCTCTACCACTGCAGGAGGCAGTCGATGTCTGGGATTCAGCTTTGTTCAATGGTTTGGGGCTGGGGGGCTAGGCCTTGTTTGTCACATTTATGGAGCTGGTAGCTTGAGATTTTTGGGGTGCAATTTGCTGGGGTTGGTGGCAGTCTGTAATACCATGAGGATTGCGTGGCGTAGGCGCAGGAGAGGTGGTGAGTGAGTGAGAAGGGGTTAAAGGAGAAGGGGCAGAGGCTGCGGGGTAAGCATATCCAGCACAGAGGGGTGGGACTTGGGCCAAAGAATGTCACGATCATCTGAGATACTGATTCTGCAGCGGTCTGTCCATACTGCTGTTGTGCCCATATCCTTGACCACGATGGATTCTAGTCCTGCGTGCCACATCTCGCGATCCTGGTCAGTGGGCCACAGCCTCTGTTTTAGGAGTCTTCAAGTATTTTGGAAGTGAGTTATTCTATTGAACAATAACCCATACGATTCTAGCCTGCTCCATATCGGATGGCCCTATGCATGAATCCCTCGGTCTGAATCTTGGATATATCTCCCCTGTGGACCAGGATGTGAATCCCAATCTGTGACTTCCAAGTACATCTGCATTATGGAGCTAGGACAGGAGAATAATTGCTCCCTGAGGTATTCCCCACCTCTGATTGACCACTTTCCCTCTTGTCATCCTATATATCTGATTTGACAAGATGTTGAATGAAAAGAAAATCAAACTAATTTGTTAACTTGAATAATATCTTTGCCAGAGCGATGAGCAGCATGAACCAGTCCGGACTTCACTTGCCAATTGTTGTAACAGGGGCACTCTGTTTGAAGACAGGTCCTAAGATTGGGACCACACCATAGACTCAAAGTAGAACTAACAATCAAAATATAGATAAAGATAATTCAAGGTAGAATCAAGTGGTAAAACTTAATATGGTTAAGCCTGAAAGCTTCACTCAATAAGTTGTCTCAAGGAGTGATGGTTATGAGAATACGGTGTCTTTCGCTTTGGCTAAGTAGAATAATGGAAAGCAAGAGGACACCCGTCAACCTCTCTGATATTTCGCGAGCACCCTGCTCAGCTCAGGGCTGTCCAACTCATCTACCTAGACTGAGTTAAAATTGAGAGGGAGTCGGACCATGTAGATATTAACTATCTGCACCGCTAGGAAGTGCTCCCAGGGATGTCTCTCCAGCTACATCTGCATTAGGGAAAACTGTGGCCTATCGCTAGCATGTCAGTGGCCGACCAACATGGCCACGGTAGAGATAATATTCATTAGGACTCACTGGCCCAGGGGCGGTTTCGTCTATACAAGCTAGGCAGTCCATTTGCAAATCTACTTGGCTATACTAAGCTTCTAAACCTGACTGCATGCTCCGGCGAGGGGCAATCTCCTGCTGCTCGACTGCCTGGGTGCTACCCACAGCGAACTGTTAGGTGGTGGCTTCGGCATAAGGTATTTCGAGAGCTAGGACCTGGATCGTCTTGTATCAGAGAACTAGTTAAGAAACCACAAGTAATGTAGGCTAGATAAGATGGAGGAACTTTGGTATAGATTGTCAAAGTATTGGTAGCGATCAAGTAGAAAAACTTATTATATTGATAAGATCTCTTCTCCGTGCTTGTTCTGTATAATAGCAGCGAAGATACTGCGATATTTATATTCCGCGTCTGAGAAATCGCGGCATGCATGCTATCTCTATACTAACTAAGTATCTCGCTAACACTTGTGGGAACCCTATCTGAGTGCCAACACTCGTCGGCCCTGAAAACTGTTTACCACATCTTCTTGCTCCCATGGTCAACTTAGGGGTCTGCGCTTCCGTTATTCCTGAAGGTATGGAGCCCATGTCAGGTGTCAGCTCATCTGTTTATCCGTTGACAGCAATGGTTACAAATTATCTTGCCCCCGTGTTTCATAGAGGTAGTCTATCTCACTAGAGAGAAGATGGCCGTTCTTTTTTGATTGGTTCAGTAGAGAATTTGGCATGCGAGCGCATGTCATATTCTTGTCTTCTGACATTACATGACTTGTCACCGGGATCGCACCTCTGGGTTTTTTCCCTCGGACTCCATCTTTTTACAGCCTGTCCTTTGTGGATTCACGTGATCCACTTACCCGGCATAGTTATCTCCTTCATATCCTACCTGTCTTTGTAGGTAAGAGGGGCCTAACTGGGATGCAAAGTGTCCCGTTACCTTCAACCTACTCTTCCACCTGTCTGTCTTCAAGTGTCTGTCACTATATGCGCCGTTGTCCGATTCACCTGCCTGGACCTGCATATCGTGCCAGGAGGTCTCCCCTCATCTACCCTGCCAACAGGATCTGGTCAGATGGACGGCCGCGAAGTATACAGTATTATAAGACGTGTTCCAATGATAGTGTTCTTTGGGGTTGGGACACAACTATCCAGTCAGCCAGTGATGTCACGCCGTCCAAACCGCGGGGCTGGAGGGCAGTGTAATCTTTATTCTTTGATGTTCGTGCGCGTCAATGTAGGGTAACTCTGCCCCCAAAATCCTTATGGGGAGTCTGTGCGCCTAATATGACTTCCCAATCTTACCAATCCTGTTAACTGCTCATTATTTTTTTATTCACATGCATTTCTCGTTTGTTGTTCCCTAGATATCCTTCCCTCTGTGTTTGGTTATGCTCTCTTATTCTTACACCGCAGACTGTTCCCCAAGGTCAGATTAACCTTCTCACATAGTTGCCAGTCATGTACTGCGAAGTGTACAGCTTTATCAAATATATACTGACCTCGCCCAGAATATCTGATCAGCTCACCATTGGCCTCCTCTGATTGATTATTCAAACAGCATACAGTTACACCACGGGCTACTAGATACATGGTCCTATCACATAGGTTTTCATGTAAGTTTCTGTAATGACCATACAGACAGGTAGCTACAGCCGACCAGACTCATGCCCACATGGCATACCAAGAGGTAACCAAGATTGAGGATAGACCAGTATACTTAATATACTGCCTGTAGACATGAGTTAGTACAAGTGTCAACAAAGTCACTTGGTAACATAGGGTCAGACAGGGTAACCTTCAGAGAGCATGTTCGCCTAAAGTTAAGGACACATAGTAAACGTTGCACAGGTCCATGGGGCAATATTCAAGAAAATGTCTGGTCGCGCGGACACCTGAGGGCAAAAAAGGCATGAAGGGGTAAAGTTACATTACCTTGGAAATATGATTACCCTATAATGGGGACTCAGTTACCCTACTGAGGGACACCAGTTACCCTACCTTCGCCCATAAAGTCACCTGCAGACTTAGGGAAAGTTATCCCACTATAGGGTGGCTGGACAGGGCAGCTTTGTATGGCATAAAATGGGCTACTGACAGAGCAGGAGAGGTCCGAACCTCCTGTAACTTGCAGGGCATATTCCTAACACCCCCCTGCGGCCCCAGCGTTGGTACCACGGGGCGCACAGTACTGCTGTGTGGTTGTATGCTTCCTAGTAAAGTGAGATCCATAGGAACGCTCCCACAACACCCTATGAGGTGTGGTCGTCCAACAGACCAGAAGCTGTTCGCAGGATATATAAGGGTTGGGAGGGTGACCGCCTCCTGGGGTGCCACCTGGATAACACCTGGGAACCACCTACAGGCATACCTTAGCCCCCAGGTAGTGGTATGGTGAACTATAGAGTGCTTAGGACTACCCGGGGAAGCCGCAAAGCTTTCAAGACAACCACCCCAAAGCCTGTCCCAGGCCACCCCGTGAACTATACCATTACCCTGGGTTATTGGTGGGCGCTAGAGGTGTGAGCCTTTTCATGATTTAAGAGGGTCCCGCATGGTTGGCTGTGGGTAGCGCCCATGCAGTTAAGCAGCAGGAGATTTCTTATGGTGGGAGCACGCAGTCAGGTTTAAAAGCTTAGTATAGCCAAGGGGATTTGCCGATGGACTGCGTTGCTTGTATAGACCAAACCACAACTGGGCCAGTGAGTCCCAATGGATATTATCTCTACAGTCAGGATGTCGGTCCCCTAATGACATGCTACCGATAGGAAGGAGGTTTCCCTCATCCAGATGGAGTTGGGGAGACATCCCCGGGAGCACTTCCTCTTTGTGGAGATAGTTAATATCAGAGAAGTCCGACTGCCTCCGCATATCAGCTCCTTTTAGGCAGGTGAGTTGGACAGCCCTGTGCTGAGTAAGGTGCTCGCGAAAGGTCAGAATGGTCAACGGGTGTCCTCTGGCTTTACATTATTCTACTTAACTAAAGTGAGAGACATCCTATTCTGATAACCAACCATCCTCAAGAGAACTTATTGAGTCAAGCTTTCAGGCTTAACGATATTAAGTTTTACCGCTTGAATCTAGTCTGAATTATCTTTATCTTTATTTTGCTCCGTACTTCTACTTTGAGTCTTCAGTGTAGTCGCAATCTTAGGATCTGTCTTCCTATAGAGTGCCCTCATTACAGTTTCATTTGCAGTTGAGACTCAAATACAATGCAGTCTGATGTCTTCACGCCTTCCCATTCCCCGGGTTTGAGATGTGTGCGGCTTTACTTGATAAACATAGGGCAATGCCGGGTATACAATATTATGTAGGAATGCAACCCTTTTCCCATATGACTAACAGAAATCATACATTTGTGCCCACTCCAACTTGGGAGAAATAAACCCCCACAAGTTATACGTCAATCATCAGAAGGTGAAGGAAACTGTATAGTTGGGAAATCTAAACTGCTGCCCCAATGGCCCCCAGAGAACCAATCTCCCCCATCACTGGTCAGTTGGTCCTTTGTCATCTATTTGGTCTCACATGGCCTTGCAACTCGGCCTTGCCAACAATACCCATGTCACCTGCACTGACCTCCCTTTATTAAAGCTTCACAGTTGTGTTTCTACCCTTGCTACATATCGAGTTTGTTACTTTTCATGTTTACTTTCCTAGTTCTCAAGCTGATATTACTTTACTTATTAGAACCATTTCTTTGCGTTAGCCTGTATTTCTTGACTTTCATAATAGGAAACCATTTGTGAAGCGTGGGTGGAATGTTTACACCTGGGAGAATTTTGCATGGTTATTCCTTTTGTGTTGTTTCGAATTAACATTTTCTTTATATTAGAGCTAGGACTACAGGCAAGTTCCTGTACATTGACTGGGAATATATGAGTAAAATAAAACAAACATGTCACTAGCTTTACTAACTCGGACCTGCTGCATGTTTGGTACATCCCGCGCGATTTCAATCTCCACACTATGAGATTATCACATCGTTTTAACTATACCACATGTAATGCGTCTTCTTCTTAACGGGTGTGGGACTTTGCCTATCCTCTCTATACTCTTAGTTCTACCTTTTGAGACCATCCCCTGCATTTTCTACCCTTTTTCTTATTTGTTTCATCATCTCACGATATTCGTTCCTCTTTATTCCCAGGACCCTCTTTACATCCCTTAGCATTTGTACTTGTTAGGCGCATGGACTCCCCGTAAATGTTTACAGGCCAGAGTTACCCTACCTTGACACGCACGAACTAGCTAAGTCGGAAGAACACATGACTTCTGTAAGAACGCACGTGCTCAACCCAAACACCCGTCATTATTATTACAACTACACAACGGATCGTTATCAGTCTCTACGCAAGTGCAGGAGCAATGTGACTGAGGGGCTTTCACCGATCACTATAGAAGAAATGTTTCTCTATCAGTAAGAAGGTAAACCGTGAGGTTCCAATGGTTGGATAAGAAGTTATGGCACTTCAAAGTTAAGCCGACCGACATATGTAGTCTGATATGTAAGACGTAAGCATATGAGTACCCGGCATGAGAAATGTTGATCACAACATGACCGGAAGGAACCACTGGTATGATAGTGAGCCAGGCTGCATATACAGACCAAGTTCATATGGCATAAGAATCGAGAACCAGTAATTGGACACAATTACTTGGGCAATGATTAAAGCCAAAGTGGGATGGGGGAACTCAGGGTCAAAAGGTGTTCACACATTCACGGAAACTAGAAGAAGTTGGAAATGGTACATCGCTAGTATGATAGTTAGATGTACCCCAGGAAATGGTATAAGACCTGGGCAAGAGCCCGGAGTAGATAAAGATCAACAAGCAGGGTGCAGAGATCTTATCAATATAATAAGTTTTCTACTTTATTGTTACCAATACTTCGACGATCTATACTAAAGTAACCTTTATATCTAGTCTATATTACTCGTATCTTCTTAACGAGTTCTCCAATATAATACCGACTCAGGTCCTAGCTGTCGGAATACCTCACGCCGCAGATACAACCTAATACTACTATAGGGAATCCTCCTTTCTTCACCCATGTTACCAAGCACTGGAAACACACCTTGCAGTAGGGCAAATACAAGCTATAGTCACCTTCCCCTTAGGCCCGCTAAGAACCAGCCAGTGACTGCCATATCAGACACAGATATGATTACTGATAGTTGCTACAGTACGGCAGTTGGTTTACTCTTTCTCTCTCTTCTGTCTGGGTTGGATCTCCTAGTATCCTACTGCAATCCTTCCAGATTAATCCCCTACTCTGATACTCTTCACGGCTGGCATATTCCTGCTTTCTACTCTGGCTTGCACCCTACTACTTCCTCTCTTCTGGCTACCATCCTAGTTCTACCTACTCTCTGGCTGACACGTGACTACTGCCCACTCTGGTATTCCAGAGGGCTTAAACTATACGACCTGCCACAGAATACCTTTCCCGTGAATTAATTGTCCTGAACCATCGACCTGGATTCCTTTACCCTGTTCTGCTTGTGATCCAATTCTTTATTGCTGCTTTCTAGGTGGCAAGTTTCAGTAGGATTACAGATGTGATCCAACAACTCTAATGATGAGTGGGCTTGCTTGTTTTTTGTTTAGGTTGTTTTTTTTCTTTGCTTGTTTATTGGTTCATGTTCACAGTTAAGTTGCATTTCTTAAGTTACTTGTATACGCAGGTTATTCGAAACCTGTTGTTGTTTTGAGACCTGTCTTTTAGTTATTGGTTTTTTTGATACAAATCCTCCCACAAGAGATATTTTCTACAGCACACGGGTGGAATGGACTAAGATAGAGGTTTTGTATTGCAATAGCTTGCACTGCCAGCCTGTTCAATACCTTAAACACATTTTAAATCAGAATAAACCATAAACAAAATTCTACTTCTACTGACATGCTCCTTCTCCTCCATACCTCCAGCGATTGAAATCTCAAAACCACTTCATTATTACCACTTTCTCACTCTACATTCCTTGCATGTAGCTAACTCTACGTAGGGGGGTGTTGGACTCCTGCTATTCTTCTCAGACTCTGAGGTCTACACTTTGTATGTATTTTCCCTCTGTTCTATCCTTTTAGTAATATGTTACATTATCTCATGATATTGTTTCTTCCTCCTACCCTGCACTTGTTTTGTGTCCCTTCGCATTTGGACTCTTCCCTATGATTCCTTCCTTACCCATAGTACAGACGGCTGGCATCACAGCTTGCAGTTGAGGAAATTCTCAACACGCACCAAGCATGTTCCGTATTTACTCCCTAGAGAACTACCTGGTCACTGCCTAGTTAGACACGAAAACACAATTACCCATAGTTTTCTTATAACAGACATGAGTTTAGCCTTCCTCTCACCTGTTACATAGTTGGATCAGCTGGTACCCTACTGCACTCATCCCTCAGCCTCTGTCCTTAGTCGGTTGCTAGGGCTAACCTCTTTGTTGTTATTAAGTTGTTTCCTACCAAGAGGTTAGCCTGCCACCAGCTCCTGATCCTCTGAACCAGTTTCAGAGATTCCTTTTGTTTTTGCTCTGCCTTTGTGACTCTTGTTGCCATTTGTTTTGTGGACTCTCGTTGGGATATTAGTTGGGATTCTTTTGAGCAGCAAGGCCGCTTGCATATAAGGGGTCTTCCTGTTGTTGTTGGGATTGTCTTTTGTTGGTTCTTCTTTGTTCCACATATACTCCCTAAAAAACGAGCAGCTGACTAACTAGTCAAACCTGAACATAGTTATTGATGGGTTGTATGGCACACAAGTGAGTTTATCCTTTCTCGTCTCTTTTTGGGTTTGATTAGCTGGCACCCTAGTGCTTCCCCAGTAGGCTAATACTCTACTTTTATATACTTCACAAACTGCCCCCTACTGCCCGCTACTATGACTTGCACCCTATCTTTGCATGCCTTGTGGCTGGGACCCTACTCCAACTTACTCTTCGGCGGGTATTTGACCACTGCGCACTGATGGGTTCTGCAGAACATGAGGTCTATGATCTGCCACACAAAACCTTTTCACTGTATTGATTTTTCTCACTTATTTCACCTTATTTCCTCTCTCTATTTGCTTTTGATTTTTCTTACCCCTTCCACTCATACACATTTCACTGGAATTCCTAATTTTATCTATTAGCCCTAAACGATGGGCTGGATTGCTGGTTTCTCAGCTAGCTGTTTGGTTTTTTTGCTTGTTTATTGGTTCTTGTTCACGCTTAGGTTGTATTTTCTAAGTTCCTTGGCAGTGGAGGTTATTGGAAACCTGTTGTTGTTTTTAGGCCTTGATTTGACTTGTTAGTTTTTTCTACTCAAAGGCTTGAACAAGAGGGTTTTACAGGAGGCAGGGGGTCTAGATAGACTGAGATGCAGGTTTTTTGTTCAGATAGCTAGTGCAGCATGCATGCTTTGTACCTTAAACTAATATTAAATCTCATAAACAAAGAACAAAAAAACAAGTACCAGCATACCTAAAATCAGTATGCTCCAGAGAAGAGTCCTTATAAATATATTAAGTTTCTACCTGACACAACTTTATCATTCATTGACTCATGCTTATGTTGCGCCTTCCTATACATATCTCGGTCTACGATGAAGAACCCTGGCCTTGCATATCGTACTTGCTCTTAGAGATTTCGTACAGCCAAACATTACATCCTCAAGATTAAGAGGAAGGGTGGTGATGCATCAGGAGGGTATAATTAAGCAACCGGGAAGGTGGCATCATCGGGAGAATGAAGTTAGTAGCCCAGGGAGAGAAGTGGGCTAATCCCCACGTTGGGATAACTAGATATTGCGTTATGATAGCAAGAATGCTGCTAGGCAACTCTTGAAGCATGAGACATGAGTAAGGCATTGCTATACAACACAGGACGTAAATGGTGCAGGTGAGAAAGAAGTAACTGTACTTGGCTCAGGAAAGAACCCTCATAGATCAGACATATATACCAATTTTTGCTGAAATGCAATCACACCTACCCTGCCAACCTGAAAGAGTGTTTCACATTCCTTTATGTACTGCCAGTAGCAACTTACAGCTGGGACAGGGTTCCTTTGATTTCTTTACCTGTATTTCCTTAAATATTTGTTAGGCAGTCGGGAGGAAGAATAATTTCGATTGTCATTAGAGCTCATCAGCTGGCCAACTCACTGGGAGCACATCACATTTTTATACTACATCAGGGAGCTACTACTATCCCTTCGCTCGTAGCTGATTTCTTGAGGAAAATTTGGCAATTGCAACGTGGGGGACACCACACTGATCACACAATGTATATAAACAAAAAGAATAAGACAATTGAAACAACACTTATAGACAATTATGAAATATGTAAAAGCAATTCCGAGTACTATTAAGACAAAAATGAAAAGCACATTGATCGCATTTCCACTGACTTTTAGGAAGCAGCCTTATAGCCTGTAAGGTAGCCTTGGCATCCCTCTCCAAGGGGCAGAAATGACTGGTGTGCCGGTCTTGAGGTTCACAGTATATAGGAATGTGTTGTGAAGGCGGTAAAGGGGGAGTAAGAGAATTGCTGGCCATTGGAAGGGGTGGTTGGTGCTGCAGAGTACCTGAATGGCGGGGCACACGGAACAAAATAAATTCCCAGGCCACCTGAGGCTGAAAGTCTTTATGGGTAAGAGACGGAACATGGTCCAAATCGCGGTATATGATAAAAGAGTTGATCAGCATTGTGTCCGGTGCCCAAAAGCATATATGAAACCAATTATGCAGAGTAATTAGCTTGGTAGAGTAGTATGATCTGTATTGATCGGCAATATCTACTCCAATTTTGTGGCTGTTATAGTTAGCACTGCAGGTAGGAATATCTAACTCAAGCTTAGAATTGTCTCTAAAGACTTTCAGAGCTATTTTGGGATTTGATTGTGTAGGCATTTTCCAAATTGATTTAACAACTAATCTTCAGCCAATCAAGGAATATAGAGTGGTTATTACCCTAGTGGGAATAGCTGACCTAATTTTCAAGAGTGAGGTATATGGCTTCAGAAGATGAGTATGTATCCGAACCCACACTCCCGAATTTATGAGCTTCACAGAAGCATCTGGAAGACAACTTGGAATACTGAATGAGAGCATGTTTCAAGATATGTTTAACTGATTGGAATGTTATTTAGAGTATACTATTCCTCTCATTTTCTAGTTCCATATGCATTATGTACATAATGCTTTTATAGCTGGATATCGGAACTGATTACTCCATATTTAATACTGGTATTGGTATGTAGGCATTTGGGCTGCATATTCATATATAGTTAGAGTGTGTTACGGGGCGGACAGGGCCCTGAAAAACGCGGGCCCCTGGTCCCTTTCCCCGCCCCGCCCCATTCAATGGCCTAGGCCGGGGTGTCATTTTCGGCCTTCCCTGCCCCTGTCCCCACTCAGGCCCCCGCCCCACCCATACCCTAGAGGGGCTCCCGTTAAAAATAGATGGTAACAAACGGGGCCCGCCCAGGGACTCAGTGCAGGTGGGCCCTGGACGGGGGCGGGGCGTGGATTACGCGAAAAATACCCCCACGGCCCCGTGTAAGGGTATCTGAAAACCCACCCCACACCGCCCCACCCCGCCCCGTACCGAACACTATATATAGTCTATCATTACGAAGAGATTGAAGACTGTCTACTGGTGGAGTGGGGACACCCTCATATGAAACACCAGTTGGGGAGATTCTCTGAGGTCAGCTGAGCAGGTTTCCAGGGTCAAACGGTGTTTGCACTTTGTTCTAACAAACTGAATGGTTAAGAAGATACTGCTTAACTAAAGAAGTTGAAGTAGCCTGAACATTAGTATAAATAGTAGGCCTCTTCCCCTGTGGTAGAGGGATTATCAAGCAACCGAGAAGTGACCTTAACAATATAACAAGTTAGCAAGTGACATGTTAACTCCTTGATATTTGACTACACTTTATTATTTTACCTTTATCAAACGATTACCTAAGAGCCTTCCTGACTATTAATCCGTTGTCTCGAATATCCTTGCCCTAGTTAGCTCAGAATCCTACTGTGTTAGCTACCCTGTAAAGTTGTTACAAGGGAAACTGGAGTATTATCAAATCACAAAAGAGTAGCAACCTCCCGGTTTACTGTACTTGTAAAAAGTGGTATTGAACATTTATTTGTGTGTTTTCGGGCACTTCTAGGGCTGCAGGGTCCCCAGTTCCACTTTTTTTGCATGGTTCCACATTCTCCTATTCCAATTGAATGTAAATTCAATAAGAGATCCAATGTAGTATAATAGTTGTTAGTATAGAGATTAAAGGCAATAGCGTGGTATGGTAGCTGCTTAGCGAGATGAGGACACCTTGCACCAGTGAGGAGTGAGTCCACCAGGGATTGAGTGAATTGCAGTTGATCGTAAGGGGTGGTATTTATCCTTGGTACCTGATTGAGGCCAAATGTCTCAGACATACTAATAGTTTGCTAGATAGCGAAACTTATATTCAATCTCAATTGGTTTACTTGGCATCTTGCAAATATTCATAGAGCGCCCCCATAAAGCATATCATGGCTTTATCTATTTTGATATTTGACTGGGGAGTGTGATTGTAACGGGGTCTTGGCACTAGACGTTAGTCCAAGGCACACAACGACAGGAAGGTCCTAAACGATAACACTCGGTTAGCGTGAGGGTTCGGAGATAACAATCTCAGGTCAAGGCTGATCGTGTAATGATAGATCAGGGTCAGGGTTTGTGGGTTCTTGGCGTGGAACTGGGATGTCAGAATAGAAGACGTTATATTCTGAAGTACAAGAGTCGTGAAAGAAATACCAGGTAGCATAAAAAATCAAGGAAATAGGGGGCATTTTTTTTTTTTTGGGTTTTTCTATATCATATATTCGTTGTTAAGGTACAAGAAATCGCATGGAGCGCTAGCTATGGCGAAAACAAAACCCAAAATCCAAAACGAACTAACAAAGGAAACATTCGGAACAATTCTCTTCGTCTGGGGTCCGTACCAGTCCCAGGGCCACATACGGGTGCGAAATTAAAACAAGTAAGCTAAAGGAAACCCTCCTTACACCAGCGGACCGCATGATAAAACAAACCAATAACCAACAAAGCAAACCTAGCTTTCCTGAGACGACATCAAGTGACCAAAGGAAACTACATTAGATGACCGGGAAGAAATTGAACCAGCAGAGGAAGTTGGGCGCGAGAACATGCCCGGGGGGAAGGCCGTAGCCATGGATTTAATGAAACGGGCGAGGGCGCCCAGTAGGGCGACCGAGGACCAGACGGGGGCATCAGGGCCAATGTCAGTAACCCCCTAAAGGTGGCGGGTTCTGGCAGGCTCCTTGGCCGAACAGTGGAGGATGGTGTGCACAAAGTCCTCGGGGGCTTCGCCGCAGCGGGGGCAGGAGGGCGGGGTGTCGTCATCCCAGGACGGGTGTGCTTGTAGGTAGCTCTTCGCAGTTCTCATCTGGTGAACGCGGCCGGCGGAAATCTTGTCTAGGCCTATGAAGGGATGGGGCTTGAGCGAGTGGCGGTACGGATACCTGGCCGGATCCGGCGAGGCATCTTCCCATTCTTTCATGAGGAGGCTCTTACACTTGAGCTTGAGCTGGGGGTAAGAGCGGCCTCTAGGCGGGCCATCGTACTGTTCACAGAGAAGGTGTTGTGAGGTAAGCGGAAGGGGCTCATGGCCGTCTTGGCCGAGAATGAAGCGCATTGAGTGGGGGAGGGTGTCCAGGGGGAGGTGCGCTCGGTTCTTGGAGGGGGGTCTGGGTTGTAGCCACGGGAGTGGCAGGCGACTCCCTGCGTTCCTGGCGGAGAGGGCCCTATGGTCCGGGGTCTGGCAGTGCAGAGATGGCGTCTGTACAGAGGGGGGTACCTGTGCGGCCGCTGGGGTGATTTCGGGGGGGAGGCAGAGTATCCAGAGGTTCGCCAGGCAGCCAAGGAAATAGGTGGCGTTTTGTATTTTTATTATCTCTTTTTATATTTATTATTATCATGTATTCGTGGTTAAAGTACAAGAGACTGGGTGAAGCGCTATATATGGCGTGAACAAAACTATAAACAATCCAACGACCCGCTTCACCCCCTCATGGGAAAGATCAAACCCCTCTAACCCGAGCCCATCCTCCCCCCTCGTAGTACCTAAGACAAAAGCAAGACGGAGCAATACCTTCCTCCAGACACGTAAGGAAAGACAAGTATAGAAAAAAAACTAGGGAAAGACACAAACCCTTCGGTGGGCCCCCCGAAACAAAAAAAAAGATGCTTACGGCAACAGGTGCCGACCGAGAGGGAAGATAAAACTAGTATTGCCCATTGCCCAAAGGAATTCCCCGAACCTATCGGCTTAGGGACAAGGCCTCGTCATGGGCGGACTGCCCGGAAAAACGGCGATCCTTCGGACTTTAGCATGGGCCAAGGAGGTAGTGCTATACCATGACACAGCGTAAGCTAATGCGAGGTCTGCGACCGTAGAGTAAATCGCGGGAGCGGATGAGGAGGGCGAGGGGAGCCACCGGGTATGGAGAGCCACTCAGCAGTGGAGGTGCCAGCTATCGTGAGGGGCAGTAGGGTGCCAGCAGAGGCGGCAGGTAAGGAGCCAGCTAAGGAGGGGGGTAGCAGTATGGTGCAAGCGGATCCAACGCGTGGGAAGCGGGAGGAGGAGGGCTCGCCAAACAACAGAGAAGTACGAACACCGAGGACGGAGACAGCGTCACAGTTTTTCGTACGCCGACAGTACCGATCCTGCAACTCAGGAGAGAGTGCAATACCAGAGAGTAGGGCCACCAGGGCAACTACTTCACCGATAGACCGAAACTAGGGACCGGCTGTTGACGGAGGAAGGAGGGTTGCCGACCGTGCAAAATGCTAAGCAAGACACGTCGCGAAGTGCGGGGTAAAGGGTAGGAACACCAACGCGAGCGTGCTCAAAGAAGGCGAACGGAACCAGAAAGGAATCCATAACCCCAGGGAGGGGAGGCCAAAGGCCCCAGAGAGATGAAGGAGATGAAGGCGTGATAAACCCCCGAGCAGATGCCACAGGCGGGGAAGATCAGAGGCAGAGGACACTCCCACGATGACTTCCCATGGTGCTGAGATTTCAATCGCTGCAGGTGGAGCGGACGAGAAAGATGAAGGAAATAGGGGGCTTTTTTCTTTCTTTTTTTCTTTTTATCATCATGTAATCGTTGATTAAGGTACAAGAAAGAGTGTGGAGCGCTAGCTATGACCAAAACAAAACCTTTAAACAATCCAACCACCAACTTCACCCCCTCATGGGAAAAATCCAACCCTTCGAATCGAGAGCCCACCCTCCCCCCTCATAGCAGCTAAGACGAAAGCAAGATGAAGCAATACCTTCCTCCGGACACATAAGGAAAGACAAGTATAGAAACGAAACCAGGGAAAGATACAAACCCTTCGGCGGGCCCCCCAGAACGAAAGAAAAGATTCTTACAGCACCAAGTGCCGACGGTGAGGAAAGATAAAACTACTATTGCTGGCTGCCGAAGGGAATTCCCCAAACCTATCGGCTTAGGGGCAAGGCCTCGTCACGGGCGGACTGCCCGGAAAATCGGCGACGCTTCGGACTTTAGCATGAGCCAAGGAGGTTGTACAATACCATGACACAGCGTAACATAATGCGAGGTCTGCGACCGTAGAGTAAATCGCGGGAGTGGGAGGAGGACGAGGGGAGTCACGCGGTGAGGAGAGCCACTCGGCAGTTGGAAGTGCCAGCTATCGTGAGGGGCAGTAGGGTGCCAGCCGAGGAGGCAGGTAAGGTGCCAGCTAAGCAGGGATGTAGCAGTACGGTGCAAGCGGATCTGACGTGTGGGAAGCGGGAGTGGGAAGGCTCGCCAAAAACTGAGAAGTAAGAATGCGGAGGACCGAAACAGGGTCACCACGTTTAGAATGCCGACCGTACCGGCCGAGCTACTCAGGAGAGAGTGCAATACCAGAGAGCAGGGCCACCAGGGCAACTACTTCACCGATAGCCCGAGACTAGCGACCGTGTGTTGACGAGGAAAAGAGGGTTGCCGACGGTGCAAATGGCTAAGCGAGGCCCGTCGCGAAGTGCGGGGTAAAGGGTAGGAACATCAACGCGAGCGTGCTCAACGAAGGCGAATGGAATCAGGAAGGAATCCATAACCCCCGTGAGTGGGAGCCAAAGGCCCCAGAGAGAGGAAGAAGAAGATGGCGTGACAACCCCCCGCGCAGTCGCCACGGGCGGGGGAGATCAGAAGCAGTGGACACTCTCAACATGATTTCCCATGGTGTTGAGATTTCAATCGCTGGAGGTCGAGCGGACGAGAAAGATGGAATGAAATAGGGGGCTTTTTTTCTTCTTTTTTTTCTTTTTTCTTTTTTTCTTTTTTTTTTATATCATATATTCATTGTTAAGGTACAAGAAATCGCATGGAGTGCTAGCTATGGCGAAAACAAAACGCAAAATCCAAAACGAACTAACAAAGGAAAATCCAGCAGCAAGAACTCTTCAACTGGGGTCCGTACCGGTCCCAGGCCCACATAAGGGCGTGAAATTACAACGAGTAAAACCAGGGAAACCCTCCCTAAACCAGCGGACAGCATGAATAATAATAAATATAAACCTAGCTTTCCTGAGAGAACATAAAGTAACCGAAGGAAACTACATTAGAGGAACGGGAAGAAATAGAACCAGCGGAGGACGACAGGCGGGAAAACATGCCCGGGGGGAAGGGTGTAGCCATAGACTTGATGAAACAGGTGATGGCGCCCAGGAGGGCGGCCGAGGACCTGACGGGGGCGTTGGGGCCAATGTCAAGGACCCCGTGAAGGTGGCGGGTCCTGGCAGGCTCCTTTGCTGAACAGTGGAGGATGGCGTCTTCGAATGTCTCGGGGGCACTCTGGCAGCTGGGGCAGGTGGTGGGGGCGTCGTTGTTCCAAGAAGGGTGGGCGCGTAGGTAGCTCTTCCCAGATCTTATCTGGTGGAGGTGGCACGCGGAGAACTTGTCTTGGCCCATAAACGGGTGGGGCTGGAGCGAGGGGCACTATGGGTATCTGGCCGGATCTGGCGCGGCCTTGTCCCATTCATCCATGAGGAGGTTCTTGCATTTGAGCTGCAGTTGGGGGTATGAGCGGCCCATGCCGGGCTCGGGGTAGGACTCGCAGAGCAAGTGTTGGGCAGTGACTGGGAGGGTATCAAGCCCGTCAGGGCCCAGGAGCAATAACATCGAGTGCGGGAGGGCGTCGAGGTGGAGGTAGGCCCTGTTCTTTGAGGGCAGTCTAGGCTGGAGCCACGGGAGGGGTAGGCAACTGCCCACATTCTTCGCGCTTAGGGCCCTGTGGTCTGGTGAGTGGCTGTGAAGGGAAGGGGTTTGCACAGAGGGGGAAAGCCTCGTGGGCGCGGGGTTGATCTCCGGGGGGGAGCACAGTATCCTAAGGTGAGCTAGTCGGCGTTTGTACCTAAGGAGAAGTTCTAGTGGTGGGAGGCAGGCCTCGACGGCCAGGATGTCGGTGGGGGGAAGGAAATACGGGGCTTTTTTCGTTTTTTTTAATTTTTTTTATATCATATATTCGTTGTTAAGGTACAAGAAATCTCATGGAGCGCTAGCTATGGCGAAAACAAAACCCAAAATCCAAAACAAACAAACAAAGGAAACATCCGGAGCAATTCATCTTCAACTGGGGTTCGTACCGGTCCCAGGCCCACATACGGGCACGAAATTTAACCAAGTAAACCAAAGGAAACCCTCCGTAAACCAGTGGATAGCATGAAAAACAAGTTGGAAAACCTAGCTTTCCTGAGACGACATAAAATAACCAAAGGAAACCACATTAGAGGAGCGGGAAGAAACAGAGGAAACAACGGATGATGGGCGAGAAAACATGCCCGGGGGAAAGGCTTTAGCCGTAGACTTAATGAAGCGGGCAAGGGCGGCCAGGAGGGTGGCTGAGGACGATACGGGGGGTCGGGGCCAACGTCTAGGACCCCCTGAAGGTGGCGGGTCCTGGCAGGCTCCTTGGCTGACCAGTGGAGGATGGCGTGCTCGAATGTCTCAGGGGCACGCAGGCAACTGGGGCAGGTGGTGGGCACGTCACTGTCCCACGAAGGGTGGGCGCTCTTCCCGGATCGCATCTGGTGGAGGCGGCCCGCAGAAAACTTATCTAGGCCTATAAATGGATGAGGCTTGAGCGAAGGGCGGTACGGGTATCTGGCCGGATCTGGCGCGGCATTATTCCATTCTTCCATAAGGAGGCTCTGGCATTGAAGCCTTAGTTGTGGGTAGGAGCGGCCCAGGGGGGCCTCGGGGTAGGACTCGCAGAGCAGGTGCTGGGAGGTGACAGGAAGGGGGCCTAGCGCATCAGGGCCCAGGAGGAACAGCATGGAGTTCGGGAGGGCATCGAGTGGAAGGTGGGCCCTGTTCTTCGAGGGCGGTCTTGGCTGGATTGACGGGAGGGGAAGGCGACTACCTGCGTTCCCTGCGCTCAAGGGCCTGTGGTCAGGTGAGTGGCGGTGAAGGGACGGAGTTTGCACAGAGGGGGGAACCCTTGCAGCTGCAGGGTTGTTCTCCGGCGGGGAGCATATTATTCAAAGGTTGGCCAGGCGGCGCTTGTACGTAAGGAGAATCGCGAGTGGGGGGAGGCAGGCCTCGATGGCCAGGATGTCGGAGGGGGTACACGTGAAGCAATTGGTTGTCCATCTCTGGACCTTGTGCCAGAATGCGGAGAGCTTCCTATTCATGTGGACGGTGGGTAAGAAGGCGTCCATCCTGTAGCTGATGATAGGGAGGAGGAGGGAGGAGGCTAATCTGTGGCAAAGGAAGGGAGAGAGGCCGAATCCCGGGGGGGAGAGTCGCTTGACCACCACAAAGGCCGCCTGGGCCTTGGCCAGCCTCTTGACGAAGTGGGGTGTAGTGGAGACCGAGGGGGTGAACCAGTAGCCCAGCCACCTGACCTCAAGCTTGGGCGTGAAAACCGACCAATCCAGATGGACCGGAGCATTGGAGATGGGGTCTCTGTCCCTGTTCGTACGCCAGTGGATGAGCTCCGTTTTGGGGACTGAGAAGCCGACGCCCAGCCTGGCCCCTCTGGACTTCAGCCTGGCATACTGCTTCTGTAGGGTCTGGATGTTGCGCCTATAGGACGCAGAGGATACAGTCAGACCGAAGTGGTCCACGTAGGAGAGTGAGAGACCATAGGGGATCTCGCAATGCAGGCGGGAAACATAAATAACAAACAACAGCGGGGAGACCGGGGACCCCTGAGGGGTACCCACCGACACTGGGGCGAACACTTTGGGGGACCCCTGGTATAGGAGCCGGCATGATCTGCCAGACAGGAAAGACTTGGTGCAGGACACGAGATATGGGTTGACCCCTTTGGCTCTAAGCATGCCGCAGAGGGTTGAGGCGTTCACATTCTTGAAACCCCCCTTAAGGTCTAGAAAAAGGCGTGGAGACCTTCCTTCCAGCCATCTGGAGGGTCTTCACCTCATGGGTGAGTGTGGTGACTGCGTCCGAGGCCAAGAGGCCAGCCAGCGAGCCACACTGGTGCAGGTTGACAAGTCCAGTCGCCCGGGCCACGCAGGAGAGTCTCGAGTTCATTATTCTTTCGAGGATTTTCAAAAAGGTTTGGAGTAGGACTATGACGCGGAAAGACGAGGGGGAGTCGTAGGACGGCTTCCTGGGCTTGTCGAGCACGATGCCGTCGGCCCTTTTTGACAGTGAGGGTGTGGGACCCATAAGTCAACAAGGGGGCCAGAAGGTCGTGGATGTGGTAAGGGGCTACGCGGTGCACCCTCTTCCATACCGCGTTGGGGGTCAGGAGCAGACCAGGGGCAGATGTTGGGGAGGAACGGGCTAGGGCCCTGCCGACCTTGTCAGCTGCCAAGGGGAGGCAGTCCCTAAACGGGAGCAGAATAGTGTCAAGAAACTTGGCTGGTTCGCCAGGGAAGAAATGGTCGAGGAGCGCTCGGTTGAGTTCGGGTGGAGTTGAAGCGCCCGGGAGAGATGGGAAACGCGAGGGAGGGCGGCCGACGGCAAGCTTCTTGGCCGTCCACACAGTCTGAGGGGTTGCTGAGGCCAAGAAGGAGGACCAGTGATCCCTTTTCGCCTTCTTGATGGTTTTCAAGTAGGTGGACCTTGCCGCCCTTGCGGAGGCGACGAGGGCAGCATCGAAACGATCCCGCTTCGATGAGCGGAGAGCGGAGTTGTAGGCCTTCCTGAGCCTTGACAGCAGCTCTGACCACCATGGCTTGCATGGATAGGTCACCCTCTTTAGAGATGTGGGCAGCGCGAACTGTGACGTAACTTTTGCTAGATTGGTGCTGAACCAGATATCCAGGGAGCGCGTGGTAGGGAGAGGGGGAGGGGGCGAGATGGTTGTAGATTTCAGGGAAATTTCCATAGTGGCCCAGTCGGTTAGGGCCTAGTTAGGGGGTTGGGGGGGGGAGCTCGAAACAAGGGAGCCTCAAAGGGGAGAAGGATCAGGATATGGTCAGAACCAGTAGAGGGAAGGGGGTCAGACCACTCTGAGAAGTATGGTGCAAGGAGAGGACAGGCAAAGGCGAGGTCCAGGACGCCAGGGGGTCCAATGAGTCACATGGAGATTCGAGTAAATACACAGGGGGTGTTGAGGAGGGACCCCAGGTCAGTCGCCGTGTCGAAGGAGGGCGTCGAGGTGGTGATCTCGTCTTCTTTGAAGACTCTAAGGGGGTCAGCCGTGGGGTGATGGATATTCAGGTCGCCCAAGGTGAGGGTGGGAAGGGGACAGAAGGGGAAAAGAATGTCGGGTGTACCAGAACGAGTGTTGTTGGAGTGACCTTTGGTGCTGTAGGAGTTAATTATCGTAAAGCCAGTGGTAGAGGGGTTAAAGAAACCATCAGGGGTGAAAAGGTCGAGTGCCATGACGTCCCCCCTTCCAAAAAACGGTGGTAGGAGGGAAATAGTCGACAAAAAGGAACTATAAACATAGAAGGCAACACGGGGCTTGCAGCCACCGGTCGTGGGGGGGGGAAACAACAGTAAACAAATTAAACGAAGGGAGTTTACCCCTGTAGACTGGAGGGTCTTGCAGGGCGACAATGGAAGGAGGGTGGGCCAGCTGTGTAAACGACCCGAACAGAAAAAGGAACACATCCCAGCTCCCGAGGCAGTTGTGTTGAACGAGTGTGAAGGGTTTTGGAGGGGGGGCGAGGCCTGCTCACCACCCGATGAGGATTGGTCGTGCTGCATTAACGGGCCAGGCCCGAGGGAGTTCTGCTCATAGGAGAGGGGCTCTGAGGCTCCACGGGAGGGAGCTGTCCTGAGCCTGGTGCGGGCCTTACGGAGGCCGGAAGTATCGTTGTCCTTCTGGCCCTTGGAGTAGCCATCTCGAACGCCGACTGGAGGGAGCACCTGGGTGAAGGTGGGGGTGAGACTTCTCTGTCGTCGGTGGCGATGCCCATCTCGTCACCAGAGGGTGGTGGAGAACAACCTCGGCGGCAACGGTAGAACGCCTGAGAGGGGGCGGTGACGGGCGGCTTTCGCAATCCCTATTGGTGGCAGTATGGTCACCTCCGCAGTTAACGCAGCGGGGCGGTGAGGAAGAGCAACAGCCAGGAGCAGCCTTAAGGTTGCCACGTCCAGGGCAGGTGGGGTTGGGGTATCGATGCATGGCTCGGGTGTGGTTGAGAGAGCAGATGGGGCAGACGGGATCGGTCGAGGGGCATCTGGGGGCGACGTGGCCGTATCCCCAGCAGTTCTTGCACTGCGTGTACCTATTGGATGAGTAGGCGTGTCAAATTGTACGCGATCGGGAGAAGAGTCGAATTGAGGAGCCCATCTTGAGTTCGACTCCAGGGTGGACAGAGACCATAACCGAGGTGGCGGTCTTGCCCTCCCTGGAATGTGCGTCGGGGTTGAGATATCTGGCGGCGAGAATGCGAATGATCTTGGAGTTGAGGATTGACTCCGCGAGACATGGGATGAGCTCTTCCGGGTCCTCGGGGAGGAAAGCGATTGGGAGGGAGTGAATGGCAAGCTGTGCTTGGTTGGGGGCGAGGCGACAGGGCAGCCAGAGAGAATCTCCCACGGGGAACGACTTGTGGAGCTGGGAGGAAAGGGCATCGAAATATGGTGCGAAGGCCGCGGCCGGGGTGGAAGGGTCGGTGACAAGTAGGGTGACTGATCCCCGGTCGTTGACCTTGGTGGTGACTGCGAGGGGGAGGATACTATTCGCATCTCTGAGGATACGGGCAGCAATGTCGGGAAAGGTGCCAGCGATCAAGGCCGCTTGAGGGTGCTCAGAGGGGGAAGACAGGGGAACGTAAAATCTCGTTTCGGCCGTAGGGAGCGACCTCGGTGCCTGTGTTACAGTGGCGAGGTTACTGGCAGACGCGACTTTGGCGTCCGTGAGGGAGCTCTTATTCTTCTTGCCCTTCCAGGCACCTTTAGAGGTGGCAAGGGCGTACGAGGGTTGGGGTTTGGGGCAGTCAGGGGCAAGGTGGCCTGAGATGAAAGAGGTGGGGTCAGGGTATTTCCCCTCACGTAAGGCGTTTGCCTCCCAGGAATCTGGGAACTTGTCCGCATGGGCGCGAGAATCACCGTAAAAGGCACGGGTGTCCTGGTCGTAACGGGGAATCGCAGGATCGAAAGAGGACGAAGGAGTCTTGGTGGGGGGGGCAGGGCGGGCCTTCGCCCCTGGCTGTGCTGGGAGGGGTGTGGGTCGCGTGGTGACCCCTGACGGAGAAACTGGAGCCTGTGTGGGGGCCTGCACGCGCAGCTTGGGGCCAGCTGACACCCTTTGTGACAGGTCACGTAGGGACGCGTTGATAGGAGAGAGAGCAGTTTCAAAAAGCTTTTCAACCGCCGGAAATGTGGGACAGGCTGCAGCCATAGCCTGGATATTGCCTAGTTGGGTTGTTATGGTGTCCAGCTGATGCGTCATGGACGCGAGGGCATTGAGAGCAGAGCAGGAGAGGGGGACGAGGATTGTCTCGTCGTCCGAGAGGCCAGAGAGCTGGTGGTCGTCGAGGATTGGGAGTTGGACGGCGGTGAAGTTAAGCCATTGGCGGGTCTCGCGAACAAAGGCGGGGATGTAAAGGTGGTTTTCTGAGAGGTCCGGAGTAGAGGACTGCCTTGAGGGGGCTCTTGATGAGAGACCCGAGGCGGGTAGGGGAGGGAGATCGTCCATCCCGAGGACAGGGTATCAGGGACGCGAAGCCTCAAGGGCAGGAGACGTTAGGGGGCTGGGGGGCATCGTGCACTGAACGACGTGAAGTTGGAATTTCAATGACTGGAGGTGTAGAGGGCGCGGAGCGTGGAAGGAAATAGGGGGCTTTTTTTTAATTTTTTTTTAACTTTTTTTAAATATCATGTATTCGTTGATTAAGGTACAAGAAACAGTGTGGAGCGCTAGCTATGAGCGAAACAAAACCTGTAAACAATCCAACGACCCGCTTTACCCCCTCATGGGAAAAATCAAACCCCTCTAAACCAGAGCCCATCCCCCCCCCTCATAGCCCCTAAGACGAAAGCAAGACGGAGCAATACCTTCCTCCAGACACGTAAGGAACGACAAGTATAGAAAAGAAACCAGGGAAAGACACAAACACTTCGGCGGGCCCCCCATAACAAAAGAAAAGAATCCTACGGCACCAAGGGTCGACGGAGAGGAAAGATAAAACTACTCTTGCCGGATGCCTGAACAATAACCCCTACCTATCGGCTGCGGGGCAGGCGTTCGTCACAGGCGGAGTGCCCGGAAAATCGGCGACACTACGGACTTTAGCATGGGCCAAGGAGGTAGTGCTATACCATGACACAGTGTAACCTAATGAGAGGTTTGCAACGGTAGAGTAAATCGCAGGAGCGGGTGAGGAAGGCGAGGGGAGCCTCCCCGCGAGGAGAGCCACTCAGCAGTGGAGGTGCCAGCTACTGTGAGGGGCAGTAGGGTGCCAGCCAAGGAGGCAGATAAGATGCCATCTAAGGAGGGGCGTAGCAGTACAGCGCAAGCGGATCTAACGCGTGGGAAGCGGGAGAGGGAAGGTTTGCCGAGGACCAAGAAGTACGAACACGGAGGACGGAGACGAGGTCACGATTTTTCGAACGCCGACCGTACCGACCGAGTAACCCTGGAGAGAGTGCAATACCAGAGAGCAGGGCCACCAGGGCAACTACTTCACCGATATCCCGAAACTAGCGACCGTGTAATGACGATGGAAGGAGGCTCGCCGACTGTGCAAATCGCTAAGCGAGACGCCTCGCGAAGTGCGGGGTAAAGCGTAGGAACATCAACGCGAGCGTGCTCAACGAAGACGAACGGAACCAGAAAGGAATCCATAACCCGCAGGAGGGGAGGCCAAAGGCCCCAGAGAAGGTAAAGAGATGAAGGCGTGATAAACCCCCAAGCAGTTGCCACGGACGGGGTAGATCAGAGGCAGAGGACACTCTCACGATGATTTCCCATGGTGTTGAGATTTCAATCGCGGGAGGTGGAGCGGACGAGAAAGATGGAAGGAAATAGGGGGCTTTTTTTACTTTTTTACTTTTTATTTATTTTTTATATCATATATTCGTTGTTAAGGTACAAGAAATCGCATGGAGCGCTAGCTATGGCTAAAACAAAACCCAAAATCCAAAACAAACTAACAAAGGAAACATCTGGCACCAAAAACACTTCAACTGGGGTCCGTACCTGTCCCAGGCCCACATACGGGCACGAAGTTAAGACAAGTAAGCCAAGGGAACCCCTCCCATGAAACCAGTGGATAGCATGAAAAACAAAAAGGTAAACCTGGCTCTCCTGAGACGACATAAAGTACCCAAAGGAAACTACATTAGATGACCGGGAAGAAAAGGAACCGGAAGAAGACGGGCGGGAAAACATGCCCGTGGGGAAGGCTGTAGCCGTAGACTTGATGAAGCGGGCGAGGGCACCCAGGAGGGCGGCCGAGAACCAGACGGGGGCGTCTGGGCCAATGTTAAGGACCCCCTGAAGGTGGCGGGTCCTTGCGGGCTCCTTGGCTGAGCAGCGGAGGATGGCGTGCTCGAACCTCTTGTGGGCGCTCAGGCAACTGGGGCAGGTGGTGGGGGTGTTAGAGTCCCAAGAGGGGTGGGCGCGGAGGTAGCTCTTCCCGGATCTCGTTTGGTGGAGGCGGCCCGCGGTGAATTTGTCTAGGCCCATGAATGGGTGGGGCTTTAAAGAGGGTCGGTAAGGGTATCTGGCCGGATCTGGCGGGGCCTTGTGCCATTCTTCCATGAGGAGGTTCTTGCACTTAAGCTTGAGTTGCGGGTAGGAGCGGCCCGGGGGGGGCTCGGGATCGAACTCGCTGAGCCAGTGTTGGGAGGTGACTGGGAGGGCATCAAGCCCATCGGGGCCCAGTAGGAATAACATTGAGTGCGGGAGGGCGTCAAGGGGGAGGTGGGCCCTGTTCTTTGAGGGTGGTCTAGGATGGATCCACGGGAGGGGCAGACGACTGCCCGCATTCTTCGCGCTTAGGGCCCTGTGGTCTAGTGAGTGGCGATGAAGGGAAGGAGTTTCAACCAAGGGGGGAAGCCTTGCGGCCGCAGGGTTGATCTCTGGGGGGGAACAAAGAACCCTAAGGTGTGCCAGTCGGCGTTTGTACGTAAGGAGAAGTTCGAGCGGCGGGAGGCAGGCCTCAATGGCCAGGATGTCGGTGGGGGTGCACATGAAGCAGTTGGTCACCCATCTCTGGATCTTGTGCCAAAACGTGGAGAGCTTCCTGGTCATGTGGACTGTGGGCGAGAGGGTGTCCGCACCATAGCTGAGGATGGGAAAGAGGAGAGAAGAGGCAAGCCTATGGCAGAGAAAGGGGGGGAGTCCGATCCCTGGAGGGGAGAGTCGTTTGACGGCCACGAACGCCGCCTCGGCTTTGGCTACCCTTTTGACGAAGTGGGGGGTAGTGGAGATAGAGGGCGTGAACCAGTAGCCTAGCCACCTGACCTCAACCTTGGGCGTGAAGACCGACCCATCCAGGTGGATCGGGGCATTGCACATGGGGTCTCTATCCCTGTTCCTACGCCCGTGGATAATCTCCGTCTTGGGGACTGAGAAGCCTACGCCCAGTCTGGCCCCTCTGGCTTTAAGCCTGGAGTACTGCAACTGCAGGATTTGGATGTTGCGCCGATATGATGCAGAGGATACGGTCAGACAGAAGTCGTCCACCTAGGAGAGGGTGAGACACTGGGGGATCTCGCAGTGGAGGCGGGAAACGTAAATGACAAACAAAAGCAGAGAGCCCGGGGACCCCTGGTGGGTGCCCACCGACACTGGGGCGAACACTTTGGGGGACCCCTGGTATAGGAGCCGGCAGGACCTGCCAGACAAGAAAGACTTGGTCCCGGACACAAGATACGGGTTAACCCCTTTGGCTCTAAGCATGCCGCAGAGGGTGGTGGGGTTGACATTGTCAAAGCCCCCTTTTATGTCTAGAAATAGAGTGCAGACTTGCCTTCCAGCCATCTGGAGGGTCTTTACCTCGTGGGTGAGGGTGGTGACGGCGTCCGAGGCCGAAAGGCCGGCTACCGAGCCGCATTGGTGTGGGTTGAGGAGGCCAGTTGCTCGGGCCACGCAGGAGAGTCTTGAATGCATTATCCTTTCGAGGACTTTTGAAAAGGTCTGGAGTAGAGCAATGACGCGGAAAGATGAGAGGGAGTCATATAAGGGCTTATCGGGCTTGTCGAGTACAATGCCATCGGCCCTTTTGAGGGTGAGGGGGTGGGATCTGGAGACTACTAAGGGGGCGAGAAAGTCGTGGATGAGGTGAGGGGCCACACTGTGCACCCTTTTCCATACAGAATTGGGAATCGCGTCAGCCCCTGGGGCCGACCATGGGGAGCACAGGGCTAGGGCCCTGCTGACCTCTTCCGCTGCCAGAGGGAGGCATTCCCTGAACGGGAGCAGGATGATGTCAGTAAACTCTGCTGGTTCGCCGGAGAAGAAATGGTCAAGGAGCGCTTTGTTGAGTTCAGGTGGCGTAGAGGCGCCCGGGAGTTCAGGGAAGCGGGGGAGGGGGCGTCCGACGGCGAATCTCTTGGCCGTCCACACAGTCTTGGGGGTCGCTGAGGCTAGAAAGAAGGACCAGTGGTTCCTCTTCGCCTTCTTCATGGCTTTGAAATAGGTGGATCTCGCAGCCCTTGGGGAGGCGAGGAGGGCGGCATCGAAACGGTCTCGCTTCGAGGAGCAGACAGCGGAGTTGTAGGCCTTTCTGAGCATTGACAGAAGCTCTGACCACCAAGGCTTGGATCGATATGTCACCCTCTTCAGTGGGGTGTGCAGCGCAAATAGGGAAGTGACTCTGCCTAGGTTGGTACTGAACCAAACGTCCAGGGAGCGCGTGGTGGGGAGGAGGGGGGGGGGAGAGATGGTTGTATTCTTTAGGGAAGGTTCCATGACAGCCTAGTCGGACAGGGCCCAATTAGGAGTCGGGGGGGGGGCTGGGAACAAAGGGGCCTCAAAGCGGAGGAGGATCCGAATATGGTCAGAGCCGGTAGAGGGGAGAGGGTCCGACCATTCTGAAAGGTATGGTGACAGGAGAGGGCAGGCAAAGGCTAGGTCAAGGACGCCGGGGCGTCCAACAAGTGACATGGAGAACCGTGTGAAAACACCCGAGGTATTGAGGAGGGAGAACCCTAGGTCTGTCGCCCGTTCGAAGTCGGGGGACGAGGTGGCGATCTCGTCTTCTTTGAAGACTCTGAGGGGGTCAGCGGTGGGGTGGTGAATATTTAGGTCACCCACGGTGAGGGTGGGAAGGGGACTGGAGGGGAAGATAATGTCCGGTGGGACAGAACGAGTGTTGTTGGAGCGACCTTTGGTGCTGTATGAGTTGATTATTGTGAAACCAGTCGTGGAGGGGTTAAAGAAACCATCAGGGGTGAAGAGGTCAAGTGCAATGACGTCCCCACTCCCAAAAAACCGCAGGAGGAGGGAAACAGTCGACAAAAACAAACTATAAAAGTAAAAGGCAACCCGGGGCTTGCAGCCGCCAGCCGTAAGGGGGGAAAAAACAGTAAATAAATTAAACGAGGGGAGCTTGCCCCTGTAGACCGGAGGATCTTGCAGGGCTACAATGGAAGGAGGGTGGGACAGTTGTATAAATGACCCGAACAGAGAAAGGATCACATCTGAGCTCCCGAGGCAGCTGTGTTGAACGAGTGTGAAGGGCTTCGGAGGGGGGGGCAAGGCCTGCTCACCCCCCCAAGAGGATTGGTTATACTGCATTAGCGGGCCAGGCCCGAGGGAGTTCTGCTCATAGGAGAGGGGCTCTGAGGCTCCACGGGAGGGAGCTGTCCGGAGCCTGGTGCGGGCCTTACGGAGGCCGGAAGTATCGTGGTCGTTCTGGCCCTTGGAGTAGCCATCTCGAACGCCGACTGGAGGGAGCGGGTGGGTGAAGGGGGGGGCGAGATGTCATGGTCGTCGGTGGCCGTGTCCATTTCGTCGCCAGCGGGCGGCGGGTGAACGACCTGGTCGCCAGCGGTTTAACGCCTGAGAGGGGGCGGAGTCGGACGGGAGTCACAATCCCTGTGACTCGCAGTGTGGGCACCTCCGCAGTTGATGCACCGCGGTGGTGAGGAAGAGCAAAAGCCAGGAGCAGCCTTAAGGTTGCCACCTCCAAGGCAAGTGGGGTTGGGGCACCGGCGCATGGCTCGGGTGTGGTTGAGGGAGCAAATGGGGCAGACAGGAGAGGTGGAGGGGCACCTGGGGGCGACATGGCCGTATCCCCAGCAGTTCTTGCACTGGGTGTACCTGTTGGAAGAGTACGCACGTTGAATAGTTCGCGAGCGGCAGAAGAGTCGAATCGAGGAGCCCATCGTAAGCACGTCCCCTGGGTGGACGGAAACGATAACGGAGGTGGCAGTCTTGCCCTCCCTGGATTGTGCGTTGGGGTTGTGATATCTGGCGGCGAGGATGCGTATGTTCTTGGAGTTGAGGATCGACTCCGCAAGGTACGGGAAGAGCTCCTCCGGGTCCTCTGGGAGGAAGGCAAGAGGGAGGGAGTGGATGGCGAGCTGTGCTTCGTTGGGGGCGAGGCGGAAGGGCAACCAGGGAGACTCGCCCACAGGGAACGATTTGTTAAGCTGGCAGGAAAGGGCGTCAAAATATGGCGCGAAGGCCGCGGCGGGGGTGGCAGGGTCGGTGACGAGAAGGGTCACAGATCCATGGTCATTGACCTTGGTGGTGACTGCAAGGGGGAGGATGCAATTCGCATCTCTCAGGACGCTGGCAGCGATGTCTGAGAAGGTGGCAGCAATTAGGGACGCTTGTGGGTGCTCAGAGGGGGAAGAATGAGGGGCGTAAAATCTTCTTTTGGCCGTAGGGAGTGACCTCGGTGCCTGGGACACAGGGGGGAGGCTGTTGGCTGACGCGACTTGGGCGGCCGTGAGGAAGCTCTAATTCTTCTTGCCCTTCGAGGTACCTTTGGAGGCGGCTTGGGCATACAAGGGTTGTGGTTTGTGATAGTCAGGGGCGAGGTGACCCGAGATGAAAGTGGTGGGATCGGGGTACTTCGCTTCGCGGAACGCATTTGCTTCCCAGGAATCCGGGAACTTGTCCGGGTAAGCGCGAGGGTTGCCGTAGAAGGCTCGGGTGTCCGGGTCCTACCGGGGAATGTCAGGGTCGAACGTGGAGGAGTGAGTCCTGTTGGGGGGGGGGAGCACGGGCTTTCGCCCTAGGCTGTGGTGGTACAGGGGCGGTGTGTGTGGTAGCACTGGTCGGGGGAACAGGAGGCAGAGTGGGGGCCAGCGCAGGACGTGTGGTGGTACCGGCCTGGGGGCCAGGAGGGCGAGAGGGGGGTGGGGCTTGGGTAGGGGGGGCAGCTGACACCCTTTGTGACAGGTCACGGAGGGACGCGTTGATAGGGGCAAGTCAGCTCTCTAGAGCGGTGGAGGTGGGAAGGGTAGCCACGATAGATTGTATGGTGCCTAATTGGGTGGTTATGGTGTCCAGCGGACGCGTCATGGACGCGAGTGCGTTGAGGGCGGAGCAGGATAGGGGGACGAGGATCGTCTCGCCGTCCGAGAGTTCAGCGAGCTGCCGATCGTCGAGGATTGGGAGCTGGATGGAAGAGAAGTTAAGTCTCTGGCGGGTTTCACGAACAAAGTCGCGAATGCAGAGGTGGGACTCAGTGAGCTCAGCGGACGAGGATTGCCTAGAGGGGGCAGGCGACGGGGCACCCGAGGAGGGGAGGGGAGGAAGTTCATCCATCGTGAGGACGAGGCATGAGGGACGCGAGGCCTGACACGAAGGAGAAGATAGGGGGCGAGGGGGGATCGTGCACTTAACGACGTCGAGTCGTAATTTCAATGACAGGAGGTGTAGAGGGTGCGGAGCGTGGAAGGAAATACGGGGCTTTTTTTCAATTTCTTTTTTTTTATACCATATATTCGTTGTTAAGGTACAAGAAATCGCATGGAGCGCTAGCTATGGCGAAAACAAAACCCAAAATCCAAGACGAACTAACAAAGGAAAAGATCCGGCACCAATCTCTTGAAATGAGGTCCGTACCGGTCCCAGGCCCACACACGGGCACGACATTAGAGCAAGTACGATAAAGGAAACCCTCCTTACACCAGCGGACAGCATGAAAAATCTCAAAAAGTAAACCTAGCTAACCTGAGACGACATAAAGTAACCAAAGGAAACTACATTAGATGACTGGGAAGAAATAGAACCAGCTGAGGACATTGGGCGTGAGAACATGCCCGGGGGGAAGGCTGTGGCTGTCGCGCTAATGTAGCGGCTGAGGGCCCCAAGCAAGGGGACGGAAGACCAAACGGGAGCGTCAGGGCCGATGTCAGAAACCCCCTGAAGGTGGCGGGCTCTGGCTGGCCCCTTAGCGGGGCAACGGAGTATGGCATGTTCAAAGGTCTCGGGGGCCTCGTCGCAGCTGGGACAGGTGGTCGGGGCGTCGTCGCTCCAGGAGGGGTGTGCGCGGAGGTAGCTCTTGCCAGACCTCATCTGGTGGAGGCGGCCCGCCGTGAACTTGTTGAGGCCCATGAATGGGTGGGGCTGGATCGAGGGGCGGTAGGGGTACCTGGCCGGGTCCGGCGCAGCCCCTTCCCATTCTTTGATTAGGAGGCTCCTACACTGGAGCTTAAGTTGGGAATAGGAGCGGCCCGGGGGGGGGGCTGGATACTGTTCGCATAAAAGGTGCGGGGAGGTCACCGGGAGGGGTTCGAACCCGCCAGGCCCCAGGATAAAAAGCATGGAGTGCGGGAAGGCGTATAGGGGGAGGTGGGCCCTGTTCTTCGAGGGCGGCCTGGGTTGGAGCCACGGGAGGGGCAGGCGGCTGCCCCCATTCTTTGCGGAAAGCGATCTATGATCAGGGGAGTGGCGGAATAGGGAGGGCGTCTGAACCGAGGGGGGGAGGCGGGCCGTGGCCGGGTTAATTTCCGGGGGAGAGCAGAGAATCCTGAGGGCGGCTAACCGACGTTTATACCTCAGGAGGAGGCCAAGTGGGGGGAGACAGGC
>Ga0307509_10002167_pt1 | contig 32249 bp, 28 predicted proteins | sample 10_EM_MG_FD_202245 | JGI IMG/M metagenome (GOLD analysis project Ga0307509, IMG submission 202245) | Populus trichocarpa ectomycorrhiza microbial communities from riparian zone in the Pacific Northwest, United States - 10_EM | ecosystem: Host-associated > Plants > Roots > Unclassified | place...
AACTCTATACTAACTAAGTACCTTGCCCGCAACTCTGCGAACTTCACCTGAGTGCGAACACTCGTAGACCCTGAAAACTCTCTACCACACCTTTTTGCTCCCATGGTCAACTTATCGGTCGGCGCTTCCATTATTCCTGAGGGTGTGGAGACCACGTCAGGTGTTGGCTCATCCGTTTATCCGTTGACAACAATGGCTACGAATTATCTTGCCCTCGTGCTCGTCGAGGGTAGTCTAACTCGCTGGACAGAAGATGGCCAATCTTCCTTGGTTGGTTCCGTCGAGAATTCAACTTGTAACTGCATGTTGTATTCTGGTCTTCGGGCATTACACGACTTGTCCTCGGGATCGTACCTATAGGCTTTTTCCCTCGGACTCCATCTTTTACCAACTTGTCCTTTGTGGATGCACCCGATCCACTTACTGGGCATAGTTACGGCCTTCATACTCTACACGACTTAGTAGGTACGAGGGGACTAACTTTCGTGCAAAACGTCCTGTTACCTTTGACCCACTCTTCCGACTGTCTGTCTTCAAGTGTCTGTAACTTTATGCGCCGTCGTCCGATTCACCTGCCTCCACTTGCATAAGGTGCCCGGAGGTCTCCCCTCATATATCCCGCGAGTAGGATCCGGTCGGACGGACGGCCGCGACGTATACGGTGTTATGAGATGTGTTTCGTTGATAGTGGTCTTTGGTGTTGGGACACAACTACCCAGGCGGCCAGTGATGACGCACCGTCCCAACGCCGGGGCTGGAGGGGGGTGTTATCTTTTTCCTTCGCAGTTGGTATGCGTCAAGGTAGGGTAACTTTGCCCTGTAAATCCTTACGGGGAGTCCGTGCGCCTAACACGAGCTCCCCTCTTCGAAATGTTCGTCCCGAATACTCTATGTCTGTTATACAATCTTTTCATCTTATTTCGAGCTCTACATAGTAGGGGTGAAAACCATCGGCGTTTGCTTGTCCACCGTTGGAAAACCTTTCTTATGTCACTCGACCTCTCTCGGGCCCGGCATCTCCGGGTTTTCTCTATGAAACCTTTCCACCTCTTCCTGCGTGTTCATCATACCCTCGGGTGGCTCCCAAGTATTTTCGTCCTCCACGCTGCCCTTCCATTTCACAAAATACCGAAGCTCCTTCATCGGTTTATTCCTTCCTCGAACCTTCCGCGTCTAGGAAATGATCTCACTCTTGACGATCCTTTCTACTTCCCACTCTAAATCTCCCTCGATCTCTTCGGGGTCTCGTGGGGGTTGTTCGCGATTCGGTGTGTTCGAGGCTCGGTAGGGTTCCAACAGCGAAACGTGGAACACGGGATGAATTTTCCACCTAGGCGATATTTCCAACTTGTATGCCCGACTTCCTTTCTTTTCTAACACTTTAAACGGGCCATACAGCTTTGGACTCAACTTCTTTGACGGTCGTTTCGTACGTATGTTTTTCGCATTCAACATTACAAAGTCGCCGACCTCGATGTTGGGTTGTGCTCTCGCTTTACGGTCATAATATTTCTTCCTCGATTCCCGTGTGTTTTCTAGGGTTTGTTTCGCCTGTTGGTGTATGTCCTGCATCCAGTGAACATACAATGCCGCCCCGGGGTTCTGAGCTTCTCTTTCATTCATCCATTGCGTTTGTGGATGAAAGCCATAGTTGACGAAGAAAGGGGTCCTCTTGTGTTCGTTGGTAGCCGAGTTGTTGTTGGCGTGTTCTGCTAACGGCAACAGTTGGTACCAGTCGTTCTGATCGTAGTTGACAAATGTTCGTAAGTAACCTTCCAGCACTTGGTTGCTCCTTTCCGTTTGTCCGTCAGTTTGAGGGTGGTATGCCGTTGACATGCGCCTCTTAACTCCTAGCATCTTGCACAATGATTCCCAGAATTCGCCGGAAAACTTCGCGTCCATGTCCGATATAATTTCGATCGGTAATCCGTGAAGTTTCCATACTTCCCGGCGGAAGGTATCCCTAAAGTCCTTCGCGGTTGCTTTTTCGTTGAGGCCGATAAAATGAGCCATCTTGGTGAACCGGTCTACTACTCCCATGATCTGGGTCTTACCCTGCGATTCCGGTAGTTGGGTGATGAAGTCCGTCGATATGGAGGACCAGGCGGCATAAGGTAATTCTAAAGGTTGAAGTAATCCATACTTAGCATGCCGCGGGGATTTACTGTGTTGACATTCGTCGCAGGATCGTACATAGTCTCTGATCCAATCTGCCTATCTTTTCCCGTAGAAATCCCTTGTTACTATCCCAATCGTTTTTTCCTGTCCGAAGTGCCCTGCTACTAGCGAGTCGTGACAGCCTTGGGCTATCTCGGTCTGAAGCGCTTCGTGTTCTGGAATATATAACCTATTTTTGTAGTATAGCAACCCGTCCTTCTCTATCCATTCTTCCGGCATTTTTCTCCCACTTTCTCTTAACTCAATCAGTTCACGGCCTCGTTCCTGCCACTTCTCATCCTCTTTCCAAGCCGCTCTAATCTTGTCCAGGAATGTCTCGTTCATTGTCCGCGTCAGGGCTGCATTGACGTGAGCACTTGATAACATTTCTCTTTCTCGCATTAACCGGGGGTGATAGCTAATATCAGCGGCGCTAAAGAATTCGTTTTCGCTTGTATCTGCGTGAAGGAAACATACTCTGACTGTTCCTTCTTTAGCTGTGATGGATCGCTTGGGGTTCATGTCACTTGATCCAAAGCCCATTTTTCCTCACTCGGTTATTTCCAAATCGTCTACTTCCATGGCGTCGGCATTGGCAACTTTCTCAACTATGAGTTGTGCTATCGGATCTCCTGCTTTAAATACGCAGTCCGCTTCGCCATGATTTCGAAGTATGACCTTGACTTCTCCGGTGTAATCTGAATCTATTACACCACCGCCCACTTCTATTCCCATCTTGCTAGCCATACCACTGCTTGCGGCTAGCCTTCCATAGGTTCCTTCCGGCAATCCTATCGCAATACCCGTTTCCACCATTGTCTGTCCTTTTGCTGGTACCAGGCCGTCTGTCAAGGCGTAGATGTCATGACCGGCCGCGAACCGTGATCTTTTCGTCGGGATTATAGCCTTATCTGAAAGTTTCATTATCCTGAGGCTTGGAGGTCCGCGTTTTTCTGGGACGAGGGCTGTCTCTGCGCTTCGTTTTTGATGAATCACGGAAATTTGAAAATGTTCCGATTTCAAAATCGACTGTTCACTGTGACGAGCTCCCTCCTCAGGACGGTACTCCGGCCGTCTACTTAACGCGTCGGGTTTCCCGCCCCTACTTCCCGGTCGATAGACTATTTTAAAGTTGTAATTCATCAACTCCTGTGCCCATCTGATTTGTCGCTGGTTCCAGACGTTTTTGGTCAGAAAAGATTGTAAATTTTGGTGGTCTGTATATACCGTCACGGGTTCTTCTTCCCCCCAGAGATATCTTTTCCATTCTTTGAACGCCTCTATTATTGCGAGAAGTTCCTTGTCTTGTATCTCGTAATTTCTTTCAGCGCTGTTCAATTTTCGAGAATGGAAAGCCACTGGGTGAAGCCGTCTCCCTTGGTATTGTGACAGCACGCATCCTAGCGCGAAGTCGCTTGCGTCTGTCTCGACCACCGTTTTTCTTCCTGGGTAGAAATGCGATAAAATTGGTGCCGTTGTAAACCTCCTTTTCAACTCCTCAAACGCCTCTTCCTGCTCTCTTCCCCAGTGAAAATCTTTTGGGTTTCCTTTTAACGTTTCGGTTATTGCCTTGCAAACTTTTGAAAAATCTTTGATGAATCGACGATAAAAGTTTGCGAATGCAATGAAGATCGGAACTTTTTTAACCGACCTTGAGTGTGCCCAATCTTGAACGCTTTTCACTTTCCTATCACTCATGGTGACGCCGCTTGTCTTGACAATGTATCCCAGGAAATCGACTTCCTCTTGGTGGAACACCGACCTCTTCAACGAGACTGCCAGGTCGCGCTGTTCGAGTCGGTCAAGGACATTTTGGACTAGTTTGATGTGGTCGTCCATATTTTCGGAGTATATTAGGATATCGTCTAGGTAGACGACTACTCCGTGGTCCAAGAATTCCCTTAGAATTTTGTTCATCATTGTTTGAAACGTTGCTGGAGCGTTTACGAGGCCGAAAGGCATAACCTTGTATTTGTACTGTCCGTATCGCGTACGAAAGGCTGTTTTGTGTTGGTCGCCCTTCCTCATTCGGATAAGATGATATCCATCTTTTAGGTCGAGCTTGGTAAACACCTTTGCTCCAGCGACGCGATCTCGCAGCTTATCCATGAGCGGTAGGGGGTATTTATTCAGGATCGTCAACTTGTTGATGTTCCTATAATCTACGTATAGCCGTAGACCTCCATCAGCTTTTGGAACGAAGAGGATCAGAGCGCCATAAGGGGACTCGCTGTCAGCTATTTTTCCCTCAGCCATCATTTTCTTGAGGTACTTATGCAGGTTGTTCGACTGGTGTGCCGACATTGGATAAATTGGACCCCTTCTTTAAGGTTGATGGCGTGATCGAAAGTCCATCGAGGCGCCAACATCTTTGCTTTTTCCTCATTGAACAGCTCCTTATACCGCCAATATGGTTTTGGCAGCGTCTCCAACTGTGCTCCCCCTTCCTCTTCCCGTTCTATTCTTCCCACATACTGTGCTTCCTTATCGTAAGCTACAGTTTCATCCCATTCAAACATATCCGCCACCGCCTCATCTTCTACATGAGCGTGGCACTTTGCTTCTTCAAAAGCCCATTTACGCGGGTCGGCGATATTTTTAAGGGGGTGCTCATTATGCCACCACCCAAAGGGTATGATTATGTCATACCTTCCTGCATTCGCAATTTCGCAGGATATCATACTTCGGTGGCCGTTGGCACCGATTTCTAGAAGAATAGGATGGGTATAGAATGTTCCTCCAGTAGGCGCGGTTTCGCCATCGAAAGTTGTGATTTTTAACGGTGAATTCCTAGCTTTGGTCGGGATTTCGAGCCGTCGTGCGGTGTCTTGGTTCATGAGAAAGATATTTGAACCAGAATCTAAGAGGACGTTTATTGTGTGTCTTCGTCCTTTGATTTCAATAAATGACTTCCCCTCAGAGCAGGCGTAGTGCTCAGGTTTTTTAATGGGTCTAGAGCTTTCGCCCTCTTCGGGATGAAATCTTTTCATCGTCGCGGTTACAAGTAGAGTGGGGGTTTGTTACCGCGCCTGCGCAGTTTCAGCTCCTAAAGCCTCCTCACACAAACTTTTACAATAAGTGTCTAGTATTTTGATATCGGGCAGCCCACTACTAGCGGTCTTTACCTCCTGCCGAGGAGTTCCCATATCACAGGAGTGGTGGTTCACTAGAGTACCTCTCGAGTTAGCGACTAGGATGCGCAGTCCTTTATCGTCGACTTAGCACTCATATGAGACTGTCACCTGTGACGAGTCCAGCGTACCTCCACCTTCGAGTTTGGTCGTACGCCCGCGACCCCCTCAGATACCACTCGTCCGGCATGAACCTTCCCCCCAGAGGTCTCTTTTCCATTCTTTGAACGCCACCATTATTGCGAGAAGTTCATTGTCATGTATCTCGTAATTTCTTTCAGCGCTGTTTAATTTTCCAGAATGGAAAGTCACTAGATGAAGAGGTCTTCCTTGGTATTGAGACAGTACGGATCCGAGAGTGAAGTCGCTAGCGTCTGTCTCCACTACCGTCTTTCTTCCTGGGTAAAAATGCGATAAAATACGTGCGGTCGTAAACCTTTTCTTTAACTCCTCAAACGCCTCCTCCTGCCCTCTTCCCCAGTGAAAATCCTTCGGGTTTCCCTTCAACGTCTCGGTTATTGGCTTGCAAACTTTTGAGAAATCTTTGATGAATCGTCTATAAGAGTTTGCGAATCCAATGAACATCTGAACTTCTTTAACCGACCTTGGGTGTGCCCAATTTTGGACGCTTTTCACTTTTCTATCACTCATGGTGACGCCGCTTGTCTTAACAATGTATCCCAGGAATTCAACCTGATCTTGGTGAAACACCGACTTGTTCAATGAGACAGCTAAGTCGTGTTGTTCGAGTCGATCAAGAACTTTTTGGACTAGTTTGATGTCGTCGTCCATATTTTCGGTGTATATTAGGATATCGTCCAGGTAGACGACTACTCCGTGGTCCAACAATTCCCTTGGGATTTTGTTCATCATTGACTGAAACGTTGCAGGAGCGTTAACGAGCCCGAAAGGGATGACCTTGTAGTCGTACTGTCCATATCGTGTACGAAAGGCTGTTTTGTGTTCGTCGCCTTTCCTCATTCGAATAAGATGATATCCATCTTTTAGATAGTGCTTGGTAAACACATTTGCTCCAGCAACACGGTCGCGTAATTCATCCATGAGTGGTAGAGGCTGCTTGTTCCGGATTGTCAATTTGTTGAGGTTCCTATAGTCTACGCACAGCCGTAGGCTTCCATCGGGTTTTGGAACGAAGCGGATTGGAGCGCCGTAAGGAGATTGGCAATCAGCAATTGTTCCCTCAGCCATCATTTTCTTGAGGTACTTAGCCAGCTCGCTCAACTGGTGTGCCGACATTGGATAAATCGGACCCCATGGGGGTTCGGCGCCTTCTTTAAGGTTGATGGCATGGTGGAAGGTTCTTCGAGGCGCCAGCATTTTGGCTTATTTCTCCTCAAAAAGCTCCTTATACTGCCAATACGGTTCTGGCAGCGTCTCCAATTGTACTCCCCCTTCTGCCTCTCGTTCTAATCGTCCCACATACTGTGCTTCCTCAACGTAAGCCACAGTTTCATCCCATTCAAACATATCCGCCACGGCCTCATCTTCTAATTGAGCGTGGCACTTTGCTTCTTCAAAGGCCCATTTACGTGGGTCCGCGCTAGTTTTCAGGGGGTGCTCATCATGCCACCACGCAAAGGGTATGATTAAGTCATACCTTCCTGCATGGGCAATTTCGCAGGATATCTTACTTCGGTGGCCGTTGGCACCAATTTCTAGGAGAATAGGATGGGTATAAAATGTTCCTCCAGTTGGGGCGCTTTCGCCATCGAAGGTTGCAATTTTTAACGGTGAATGGCTAGCTTGAGTCTGGATTTTGAGCCGTCGTGCGGGGTCTTGGTTCATGAGAAAGATATTTGAACCAGAATCTAGGAGGACGTTTATCGCGTGTTTTCGTCCTTTGATTTCAATAAATGCCTTCCCCTCAGAGCAGGCGTAGTGCTTGGGTTTTTTAATGGGTCTAGAGCTTTCGCTCTGGCCTTGATGAAATCTTTTCATCGTCGCGGTTACAAGTAGCGTGGGGGTTTGTTACCGCGCCTGCGCAGTTTCAGCTCCTAAAGCCTCCTCAGACAAACCTTTACAATAAGTGTCATATATTTTGATATCGGGCAGCCCACTACTAGCGGTCTTTACCTCCTGCCGAGGAGTTCCCATATCACAGGAGTGGTGGTTCACTAGAGTACCTTTCGAGTTCGGGACTAGGATGCGCGGTCCTTTATTGTCGCCTTAGCCCTCATATGACACTGTCTCCTGCGACGAGTCCACCGTACCTTTGCCTTCGAGTTTGGTCTCACTGCCGAGACCCCCTCGGACACCATTCGTCGGGCATGAACCTTGTGCCCAATAGACGCGCCCCCTGCTTCTATTTGCCCGGCTTTTTTAATCGGAGAGAAAGTCAGCTTGCCCTGGATTTCGACCCTCCTAACCCGTGTCGTGCAACTCAGGTTCCGTTCCGACGAAGGGTGCTCTTCTTTTTCCCTTTTAGTCTCATCAACCGCTTTCTTCTCTTGTCGTTTTTTATCGCTCCCGTGGTGAGCACGGACTACCCAATTTTGGAGGTAAATTGGCAACCGCGATCATTTGCTCCGTTAGCCTTCCGGTGGGATCTTGTCACCGACAACGCCGCAGGTCTTTCGATTCGAGGCGGCAACCTCACTACGCGAACACCGTTCTTGGCGGTACCTGGCTGACTTTTTATAAAATGTCGTCATCTTCAAAAGCCCAAGCTGGGGGCCTTTGCACCGCTCGTCATGAGCTTTCTCCCGCGCCATCAACGGCCACAGTGGCTACCTGGGGGCGTCGTTTTGGTGTGAATGCGGAGTGTCGTTTGGGCTTTGATTGACCTCGGTATATAGCCGATACTTGTATCGGTTTTCGACAGTATTTCCAGGTTTGGTTTTTCATTCCGCATCGCGTGCATTCGTTGTCAGATTTCCGTTTATCGACCACCTTGTGATCGACGCCCTGTTGTGCTTCTGACCACACCGTATGTTTAACCTCCCTCTTCGGTGCCACCGAGTCTTCTTTCTTCACCTTTCTTTCCCCAGCCTTCTTTTTCTGGCAGGCTGCCTTTTCCGTAGCCCTGTATTCTTTCTTTACACGTTTTGCGGTGACCGTGTGCTTCGAATCCTTGAACTTTCTTTTTTCGCCTCGGGTCGTGCCGGAGGGACATCCCCCTTGAAGATCTTTTCATTCTTTGAAATCTTCTCCTACTCGTGTTACGGTCCTGACTGCTTCCAACCATGCCCCATCGTCGACGTATTCTCTATGTGAGAGCCGTCGAAATGCTTCTATGGATGTAGAGATTTTCCATCTCCACCAAGAATTTGGCGACATCACCGCGATATTTGACCGATCCTATATCTCGTAGGAATTTATCCGCTTCATGGGTGGGTCCGAAGCGTCACAGGGCTTGTTCTGCAAAGACATGCCCGAACTCGTACCCTTCTTGTCTCGTATAACCTATTTCTCCGGTCATTTGTCATCGGTAAGTTAACGCAAACAGTGCTTCTTCTTTTCCATCCATTCGGCTTATGGTGTTAGGCGCACGGACTCCCCGTAAGGATTTACTGGGCAAAGTTACCGTACCTTGATGGATACCAACTTCGAAGGAAAAAGATAACACCCCCCTCCAGCCCCGGCGTTGGGACGGCGTGTCATCACTGGCCGCCTGGGTAGTTGCGTCCCAACACCAAAGACCACTATCAACGAAACACATCTTATAACACCGTATACGTCCCGGCCGTCCATCCGACCGGATCCTGTTCGCAGGGTCTATGGGGGGAGGCCTCCGGGCACCTTATGCAAGTGGAAGCAGGTGAATCGGACGACGGCGCATAAGGTTACAGACACTTGAAGACAGACAGTCGGAAGAGTGGGTCAAAGGTAACAGGACGTTTTGCACGAAAGTTAGTCCCCTCGTACCTACTAAGTCGTGTAGAGTATGAAGGCGGTAACTATGCCCAGTAAGTGGATCGGGTGCATCCACAAAGGACCAGTTGGTAAAAGATGGAGTCCGAGGGAAAAAGCCTATAGGTACGATCCCGAGGACAAGTCGTGTAATGCCGGAAGACCAGAATACAACATGCAGTTACAAGTTGAATTCTCGACGGAACCAACCAAGGAAGATTGGCCATCTTCTGTCCAGCGAGTTAGACTACCCTCGACGAGCACGAGGGCAAGATAATTCGTAGCCATTGTTGTCAACGGATAAATGGATGAGCTAACACCTGACGTGGTCTCCACACCCTCAGGAATAATGGACGCGCAGACCGATAAGTTGACCATGGGAGCAAAAAGGTGTGGTAGAGAGTTTTCAGGGTCTACGAGTGTTCGCACTCAGGTGAAGTTCGCAGAGTTGCGGGCAAGGTACTTAGTTAGTATAGAGTTAGCATGTATACCGCGATTGCTCAGACGCGGAATATAAATATCGAAGCATCTTCGCTGCTATTAAAGACAACAAGCACGGAGAAGAGATCTTATCAATATAATAAGTAATTCTACACTTTTATATCGTTACCAATACTTCGACGATCTATACCAAAGCGAATCATTATATCTAGCCTACATTACTCGTGTCTTCTTAACGAGTTCTCCGATATAATTACGATCTTGGTCCTAGCTGTCGGAATACCTCACGCCGAAAGCTACCACCTAACAGTATATTGATACTTCTCATCGTTACCGAGACGAATGTTTGGCAGAGACACTCATACTCCCAAACCCGAAAAACCATTCGTACGAAGACCATTGAGGACTATCTCGATAGACGAAGTCCTCACATCTATACCCGAATTAGGGACACAAGAGCCCTATTACGAATCTTATTTCTGGTGGACAAACCCAGAAAATACCATTACCCTCAAAGATATCACCACACTATACCAATACCAGTACGGTGAAGACTGTGCCTATCACACACCCTCAGAGCAATCGAACTCCATTTGGTACACCCCGTACCCCGCAAGCGATCAGCGCTCAAGTCAGCGTTTTGAGATTCCCATAGTTTGGGGAGGAAACCAAAGATAGGTTTTCCTTATAGAAAGCACAGAGATGGCTTCTGACCCCAAAGTGTCTGAGGCCATGGAATGGCGATCAGAAGAGACACCTGAAGGAGAAGGACAAGACGAATTGTCCCAGGACACAGCCCCGAGGGTGGAAACCGACAGCACCCGATTAGCTCGGTCGCATTCTGGAGGCCCCACTCCCCTATCCCCAAGCCTGGGAATTGGCTTCTTGGTCAAGCAAAGAAGCAGGCGAACAAGAGGGTCGAAGAGGCCTGCCCCTACCCGCGACTATGTCATGCCAGGTCGGATCGAACCCTTGGACAGAATCCTGGGCCGTTTCGATCCCACGCTCAAAGAAAGCCGAGATGCACGGCATCTATATTTCAACTCCTTACCAGCCGAGGTTCTAACCATCGCCCATGAACTGCTGAAATTCAAATCGCAGTTAAGAGCGGGCGCCCAAATTGTTGGGTAGGAACTTAACCGGATGGACGAACAAGTACGGATCTTGGACCAAGAATCCCAGAAGGTCCAAGAGAGCTTCGCTTCCACGGTGGCCGAGAGGCTGGGCGAAACCGATGACAGACAAGCCAGACACGAAGCTGTCACATCCCAGCTACACGAAACGGTACAAGGAACGGAGGCTCAATCAATACACCGAGACCTACTCCACGACCAAGAGATCGTTCGGTTCAATGAGCAGCACAAAAGGGAGTTGGAAAATAATGAGATAAGTCTTAATCTCATGAAACAAGAGATGTTAGAGCACCAGCTGGCAGAGCAAGCACGAGATGGTGAGATCTCGGAGCTGAAGGCAATGGTGCAGACCTTAATGGGGCAGGGTAAGGGAAAAGGCAAGGTGTCAGATCCGACACCAGAGGCTTCAGGGGCGGGTGGAGGAAGACCACCACCACCACCACGACACGGAGCGGCAGGAGCTCCAGGCGGAGGAGGGGGAGGAGACCCGGATGATGATGGAGAAGGATCTGGTAGGAAGCCTGATGATGGAAGGAAAGGAAGATGGGACGAGAGACCCGCACCCCAGCCTGAAGAAGAAGATTATGACGCCGAAAACGACGAACAGGTCAAACTGTTCTCACGGGTCATGGCCGAATCCCTGGGAAGACGAACAAGAGTCCCAGCGGAACCCCCTGCCATGTTTAGAAACGAAAAACATCAAGATATCCGCATGTGGCTAATGACATGCACGGATTACTTTGGACGAAACAGTTGGCAGTGGGAGGACGAGGCACAACGAATCCGATACGGCATAAGCCGAATGGACGGGAAGGAAGTCGCACCGTTTCCATTAACCTACGGACGACAAATGACCGGAGAAATAGGTTATACAAGACAAGAAGGATACGAGTTCTGGCAGGTTTTTGCAGAACAAGTCCGGCGACGCTTCGGACCCATCCATGAAGCGGAAAAATCCCTCAGAGAAATGGGATTGGTCAAATATCGCGGTGATGTCGCCAAATTCTTGATGGAAATGGAAAATCTCAATATCCATGGAAGAGTCACCGGGATAGCCTGGAGAAAAATGATTGAAGACGAACTTCCCATAGAAGCATTGCGACGACTCTCGCATAGAGAATATGTCAACGATGGGGAATGGTTGGAAGCAGTCAGGACCGTAACCCGAGCGGAAGATGATTTCAAGGGAAGAAAAGATCTTCGAGGAGGCGGTCCCTCCGGCACGACACGAGGCGAAAAAAGGGAATTCGAGGATTCAAAGCCGACGGTTGCTGCCAAGCGTGTAAAAAAGCAGTACACGGCTCCCGAAAAGGCCGCCTATCAAAAGAAAAAGGCAGGGGAAAGAAAGGTGAAGAAAGAAGAGTCGGTGGCACAGACGGGGGAGGTTAGACATACGGTGTGGTCGGAAGCACACCAGGGCGTCGACCAGAAAGTTGTTGACAAACGGAAATCTGACAACGAATGCACGCGATGTGGGATAAGGAACCATCTTGGGAAACAGTGTCGAAAACCGATACAAGTATCGGCGGTGTATCGAGGACAATCAAAGCCCAAACGACCATCCGCATTTGCGCCAAAACGACGCCCCCAGGTAGCCACTGTTGCCGTTGATGGCAAGGTAGAAAGCTCCAAGCGAGCGGTGCAAAGGCCCCCAGCATGGGCCTTTGACGATGACAACATTTTATAAAAAGTCATCCAGGTACCGACAACCACGGTGATCGGGTAGTGAGGTTGCCGCCTCGAATCGAAGGACCTGCCGCGTAGTCGGTGACGAGATCCCACAGGACTGCTAAAAGACCAAAGGATCGCGGTTGCCAATTTACGTCCAAAATTGGGTAGTCCGTGCTTACCACGGGAGCCATAAAAAACTACAAGAGAAGAAAGCGGTCGAAGAGACTAAAAAGGGAAAAAGAAGATTACCATTCGTCGGAACGGAACTTGAGTTGCACGACACGCGTGAGGAGGGTCGAAATCCGGGGCAACTTGACTTGCCCTCCGAGTAAAAAAGCTGGGCAAATAGAAGCTGGGGGCGCCTCTATTGGGCACAAGAAGAACCTGTGACGGTATATAAGGACCACCAAAATCTACAATCCTTTTTGACCTAAAAGGTCTGGAACCAACGCCAAATCCGATGGGCACAGGAGTTGAAGAATTACAACTTCAAGATAGACTATCGGCCAGGAAGCAGTGGCGGGAAGCCCGACGCGTTAAGTAGACAGCCGGAGTACAGTCCTGAGGAGGGAGCTCGTCACAGTGCACTGTCAATTTTAAAATCGGAACATTTCCAAATTTCTGTATTTCATCAAAAGCGAAGGGCAGAGACCGCCCTCATTCCAGAAAAACACGAACCTACAAGCCTCAAAATAATGAAACTTTCGGATAAGGCTATAATCGCGACGAAAGGATCACGATTCGCCGCCGGTCATGACATCTACGCCCTGACAGACAGCCTGGTACCAGCAAAAGGACTGACAATGGTGGAAACGGGTATTGCGATAGGATTGCCGGAAGGAACCTATGGGAGGCTAGCCGCAAGAAGTGGCATGGCTAGCAAGACGGCAATAGCAGTGGGCGGTGGTGTAATAGATGCAGATTACACTAGAGAAGTCAAGGTCATACTTGGAAATCATGGCGAAGCGGACTGTGTATTTAAGGCAGGAGATCGGATAGCGCAACTCAGAGTAGAGAAAGTTGCCAACGCCGACGCCATGGAAGTAGACGATCTGGGAATAACCGACCGAGGAAAGATGGGCTTCGGATAAAGTGACATGAACCTTAAGCGATCCATCACGGCTAAAGAAGAAGAAGTCAAAATATGTTTCCTTCACATGGACACATGTGAAAACGAATTCTTTAGCACAGCTGATATCGGCTATCACCCTCGGTGAATGAAAGAAAAAGAAATGTTATCAAGCGCTCAGGTCAATGCAGCCCTGACGCGAGCAATGAACGATTCATTTCTGGACAAATTAGAGTGGCCGGTAAGGAGGATGAGAAGTGGCAGGACCGAGGCCGTGAACTGGTTAGGTTAAGAGAAAGTGGGAAAAAGATGCCGGACGAATGGATAGAAAAGGACAGGTTACTATATTAGAAAAATGGTTTGTACATCCCCGAGGACGAAGCCCTTCAAACAGAGACAGCCCAAGGCTGTCACGACTTATTAGTAGCAGGGCACTACAGACAGGAGAAAACGATCGAGATAGTAACGTGGGACTTTTACCGGAAAAGACTCGCTGATTGGATCAGAGATTATGTACGATCCTGCAACGAATGTCAACATAGTAAATCCCCACGGCATGCCAAGTACGGATTACTTCAACCATTAGAAGTACCTTATGCTGCCTGGTCCTCCATATCGACAGACCTTTTCACGCAACTACCGGAATCGCAGGGTAAGACCCAGATCATGGTAGTAGTAGACCGGTTCACCAAGATGGCGCATTTTATCGGCCTCGACGAGAATACGCCCGCAAAAGATGTTGGGGATACCTTCCTTCGGGAAGTTTGGAAACTTCACCGATTACCCACCGAAATCATATCGGATATGGACGCGAAGTTTTCCGGTGAATTCTGGGAATCATTGAGCAAAATGCTAGCAGTTAAGAGGCCCATGTCAACGGTGTACCACCCTCAGACTGATGGACAAACGGAAAGGACCAACGAAGTGCTCGAAGGCGACTTACGGACATTTGTCAACTACGATCAGAACGACTGGTACCTACTATTGCCGTTAGCAGAACATGCCTAGAACAACTCGGCTACCAACCCACACAAAATGACCCCTTTCTTCCCCAATTACGGCTTTCATCCACAAACAGAATGGATGAAAGAAAGAGCAGCTCATACCCTCGGGGCGACATTGTATGCTCACTGGATGCAGGACATACATCAAGAGGCGAAACCAACCCTAGAGAACACACGGGAATCGCTGAAGAAATATTATGACCGAAAAGCGACAGCACAGCCCAATATCGAGGTCGGAGACGTGGTAATGTTGAATGCGAAAAACATACGTACCAAACGACCATCGAAGAAGTTGAGTCCAAAGCTGTATGGCACTTTCAAAGTCTTAGAAAAGAAAGGAAGTCGGGCATACAAGCTAGAAATATCGCCTAGGTGGAATATTCATCCCGTGTTCCACGTCTCCCTGTTGGAACCCTACCAAGCCTCGAACCGACCAAATCGCGAACAACACCCACCAGACCCCGAAGAGATCGAGGGAGATTTGGAATGGGAGGTAGAAAGGCTTGTCAAGACTGAGATCATTTCCTACACCTGAAAGGTTTGAGGAAGGAATAAACTGATGAAAGAGCTTCAGTATTTTGTAAAATGGAAAGGCTGCGCGGAGGATGAGGATACTTGGGAACCACCGGATGGTATGAGGAACGCACAGGAAGAGGTAGAAAGGTTTCATAGAGAGAACCCGGAGATGCCGGGCCCAAGAGAGGTCGAGCAACATAAGAAAGGTTTTCCATCAGTGGACAAGTAAACGCTGGTGTTTTGTACCCCTACTATGTGGAGCTCGTGATGGAAGTTAGATTGTATAATAGACATAGAGTATTCGGGACGAACACTTTGAAGAGGGGAGCTCGTGTTAGGCGCACGGACTCCCCGTAAGGATTTTCAAGCTAAAGTTACCCTACCTTGACGCATACGAACTTCGAAGGAAAAAGATAACACCCCCTTCCAGCCCCGGCATTGGGACGGCGGGTCATCACTGGCCGCCTGAGTAGTTGCCTCCAAACACCAAAGACCACTATCAACGGAACACATCGTATAACACCGTATACGTCGCGGCCGTCCGTCTGACCAGATCCTGTTCGCAGGGTATATGAGGGGAGACCTCCGGGCACCCTATCCAAGTCGAAGCAGGTGAATCGGACGGAGGCGCATAAGGTTACAGACACTTGAAGACAGGCAGTAGGAAGAGCGGGTCGAAAGTAACGGGACGTTTCGCACAAAAGTTAGGCCCCTTGTACCTACAAAGTCGTGTAGAGTATGAAGGAGGTAACTATGCCCAGTAAGTGGATCGGGTACATCCACAGAGGACAAGTTGGTAAAAGATGGAGTCCAAGGGAAAATGCCTATAGGTACGATCCCGAGGACAAGTCGTGTAATGCCGGAACACCAGAATACCAGATGCAGTTTTATCCCGAATTCTCGACGGAACCAACCAAAGAAGAATGGCCATCTTCTGTCCCGCGAGTTAGACCACCTTCGACGAGCACGAGGGCAAGATAATTCGTAACCCTGGCTGTCAACGGATAAACGGATGAGCTAACACCTAACGTGGTCTCCACACCATCAGGGATAACAGACGCGCAGACCGATAAGTTAACCATGGGAGCAAAAAAGTGTGATAGAGAGTTTTCAGGGTCTACAAGTGTTCGCACACAGGTGAAGTTCGCAGAGTTGCGGGCAAGGTACTTAGTTAGTATACAGTTAGCATGTATACCGCGATTGCTCAGACCCGGAATATAAATATCGAAGCATCTTCACTGCTATTTAGACACAACAAGCACGGAGAAGACAACTTATCAATATAATAAGTTATCTACACTTTTATATCGTTACCAATACTTCGACCATCTACCTTGAAGTGAATAATTATATCTAGCCTACATTGCTCGTATCTTCTTAACGAGTTCTCCGATATAATTACGATTAAGGTCCTCGCTGTCGGAATACCTCACGCCGAAGCTACCACCTAACAGTGGGAGACAATGGTCTGTTGTACACTTGGCGATGTGTGAACCGTTGACTTTATGTAATTTGATTTGCCGGAAATGTAACAGTATTAGATTTTTGTTAGCTGATCTGTCGAGTCGTGAGAACACAATTTGAGTTATATTTCTGAGCGAGATCTGAGCCAGAGCTTAGAAACGTAGAATCCCCATTGCCAGAATGTCCTTGACGCCCTGGTCACAGCAGTAGACAAGTAATAATATAATATCAACATGCGAATAAGGTTGAAAGTCATGATACAAGGGGCACCAGTGCCTCAAAGCTTTTGTGAATGACAGTCTGTAATACAAATGAATAGTGGAGCGATTGAGACAGCCTCTGGAATATGTATGCTATCATAACGCCGTCGAGAGTATGCACGTCAGCTATCACGACGTCATCAAGACGGCATCTGGAATATGTGTTCTATCACCAAGTCTTCGAGAGTATGCATGTGTACGATCACGACGGCGTCAAGACGGCATATAGAATATGTGTGCTATCACAAAAGGGTCTACAGGATGCATGTGGGCTATCACGATAAGGTCGCAATGCACTTGCAGGCTATTCATAAAGCATTGGGAGCCTATAGCCTGACTAGTGTTCGTTACGGGGCGGGGCGGGGCGGGTTTTCACTCGCCAGACCCCGCCCTTATACGCAGCCGGGGGGAGTATTTTTAGGGTAATCCCCGCCCCGTTCCCGTCCGGGGCCCACCCGCATTCATTCCCTGGACGGGGCCCTGTTTGTTACCACCTATTTTAAACAGGGACCTGTCTGGGGTATGGGTGGGGCGGGGGCCTGAGCGGAGACAGGGGCAGGGAATGCCGAAAAAGAGAACCCGCCCCAGGCCGTTGAGTGGGGCGGGGCGGGGAAAAGGGCCGGGGGCCCGCGTTTTTCGGGGCCCCGTCCACCCTGTAACGAACTCTAAGCCTGACATGGCAATTGATACAGAGGGGGTTCAAATATCGCTGTGTAGCATCTGGATAGTCTTACGGATGCTAGACTGGAGTTGAATTCCCCCAGAATGAGGGAGGCACAGGATGCGGATCGTTGGGATATGGCAGAGCTTATTCTCTAAGGGCAACTGGGCGCATGCGCTTGGCAGTGGAGGTTGTTGGAACGTCGACAGCACAGGGGTAGATAGGCGATGAAATCAGGAGGTTACGTTCAGCAGAGGTCGCTTCCAGAGTAAGGGTTAATGTTCTGAGTGTCCTGAGCATCTGATGCAGGGAACGCTCAGGATGGATATAATAATTTTAGCTGATGAACTCCCATTGCTGGGACCAACCTCATATTGATAGGGTGGGCACATGAACCAGTCCCCTTCTAGCAGGTAATCAACCCTGCACTCCATGGCGGCAGGATTATCTGACAGCAGATAGTAAAGCTGTCTGATATTATCATGCGTTACATGATACAAGAATTGCGCTCTCACTGCAGTATGTTTTTGATGGAACCGTCACAGTCAGTGACCATCTCTACATTGTATCACATCCAGATAAGTCAACTCACCTGATTCACACTGTCCTTGCTATGGCTTAACATTCACAGCATCTGATATTCTCTCCAGCCACGTTCCCCATACCCTGTATATCTGAGATGTAAAAGCAACCAGGTTCGGCAGGGGGTTATCAACAAGTGTGTAGCTGAGGATCAGCGCCATGACCTGATCTAATATGGTGGCCTCAGCCCTTGTAATGGTATTTGGCCGTGAATCTGTTGGTGGGCTGGAGAGTTCAAGTCGGTGGATACCCTGTTCACCTACCAGACTCAAAGATCTGACACCAGATGTAGTACTACTATGGGTGGCTAGTAGAGACCAATATCTTATGCATGATGACAGAATGGTCGGCAGAGTGTAAGCTCTACCACGGATCATCTGTCCATGAATTGCTGATGGCTGGCTAACAAGAGGTACCTCCTGTGATCCGGATGTTGTTCAGTTTCGCACCACTAATTACTGCCTGCTTCCAGGTCTACCCAACGCCTTCAACCAATGACACCATGTGAATGGTTTTCCCTGGGAAATGTCGGAGGAGTGAACATGGATCTCAGTCTCCAATCCAGTTTTATCTGCACTGCCAGGGTTTTGGTATTCATCAGTACTATTATCACTGGAATGAACAGTTTCCAAATGCACTTGCATCTGGGGCTCCATCTCGGGTTCGATCTTCGCCATGGTTTGTATTGTGGTTCTTCACAGATAGTTGGAGGGTCAGGCCAGATCCCAGTCTCACTGCGACCAGGTGATTGGCTCCAATGGGACGGCTGTTAAGAGCGTGTGGGAGGTGCGAGATTTATCCCACTGCATCCCCGATCTGGATCCAATAGGGTCGGGTACCACATCGCGCGTATGGCAGGTAATATTCAAGTTGCCCACTCGAGGTGTTGGATAACTGGATGCCATGGTATAATGTACAACCTTGCATCTACCCCCTTTCAGATTACCACCTGGAGGTGTTGGCTGACTGGATCCCATGGTGTCTGGTACAACTGCATGTCTACCCTGGTTCAGATTGCCTGCTCTATTTGTCAACTGCTTGAAGTTGCCTCTTGTTACCCATGCATGATTAAATACTGGATGATCAGATGTTACCTAAAATATAACTCTGATTGTGGGAGCGAAGAAAATTGTTCAACCTCTATCCAGTGTTGTGAGGAGAAGGAGTTTACCTGGTTTTCATCTTTTCGATAGAACAAGTTAGGTCTTATACGCTAGGACTTAGGAGAGGGTTCATCCAGTACTATCACGCAGCATTGAACCCAGATATGCTCTTGTGAAAAGTGATTTTCTGAATATTCAACATTGTGTCACCTGATGCGACTCTCAGGTGCACGGAATCCCCAGAAGATGTTGTGAATCAAAGTTAGCTTACCTTCAGGGGCACCAATGTTGAAGAAGAGAGATCACATGGCCCTGCAGCCCAGCAGTTGGAATGGCTGATCATCATTAAACGGCTCGGGGGTTGAGTTGGAAAACCTAGGACCATTATGAAGGGAGCACATCTTATAATACTGTATACATCACGGCAGTCTGCCCACCTGGATCCTGTTAGCAGGGTATATAAGGGGAGACCTTTGGGCATCAGATGCAAATGGAACCAGGTGAATTGGATGGAGGGGCATAAAGTTAGAAACCTGGGAGGACAGACACCAATTAGAGTGGTGTGAAGGTAATGGGTTGTTTTCAGCCAAGTTAGACCCCACTGGGCTACAAAGACAGGTAGAGTATGAAGGAGGTAACTATGCCCAGTAAGTGGATCGGACGAATCCACAAAGGACACGTTGGTACTGGATGGAGATTGAGGGCAAAAAGCCATTGGTGAGATCCCCAGGAGAAGTTATAAATGCAGGTGAATGAGAATAGAACATGCGCTCGCATGCTAAAGGATCAACGGAACCAACCAATGAAGACGGGCAATCTTCTGTCAAGGGAGTTAGACTACCCCGGGGGAGGAAGAGGGTAAGACAATTCGTAAACACTACAGGCAACGGATAAAGGATGAACTAACACCTGACCTGGTCAACACACAATCAGGAAGAAAGTAAGTGCATACCGATAAGGTGACCATCAGAGTGAATGGGTGTGGTAAGGAGATTTCGCCTGAGGGTCTACAGGTGTTCGCACCCTGGTGAAGTTTACACAATGGTTAGTGAGGTACATTGGTATAGAGTTAGCATGTAGACTGGAATTGCTCAGACGCGAAATATAAATATTGAAGCATCTTCAGTGCTCTTAAACTCAACAAGCACGGAGAAGAGATCTTATCAATATAATAAGTTTTCTACAAATATCTTTACCAATACTTTAGGTTTCGACGAAGAAGCCTTGCTTTATATCTAGATGTTATGTCGTAGCTTCGGCGTGAGGTATTACAACAGCAAGGACCTGGATCATGTTATATCGGAGGACTCGTTAAGAAGACATGAGTAATGCAGATTAGATATGATGGATTACTTGAGTATAAATCGTTGAAGTACTGGTAACGACAATGTACAAAACCTTATGATATTGATAAGATTTATATTCCGCGTCTGAGCAATCATGGTATACATGCTAACTATAAACTACTCAATTACATCACGAATAATTCTGTGAAATTCACCTGGGTGCGAACACCCCTAGCCGCTGAAGGCTTTCTACCACATCTTCACACTGCCATGGTAAGCTTATCGGTCTGCGCTTCCTTTAACCCGGATGGTGTGGAGGCCAAGTCAGGTCTCAGTTATCCATTTATCCATTGGTAGTAGTGGTCACGAATTATCTTGCCCCCGTGCATCTTGGTGGTAGTCTAACACTGTAGACAGAAGATGGCCTTTCTTCTTTGGTTGGTTCCGTAGAGAATTTGGCATGCGACCGCATGTCGTATTCTTGTCTTCCCCCATTACATGACCAGTCCTTGAGATCGCACCGATGGCTTTTTTCTCTCGGAGTCCATCTTTTACGAACATGTCCTTTGTGGAGTCACCCACTCCACGTAGTGGGCATAGTTCCCACCTTCATACCCTACATGTCTTTGGAGGTAAGAGGGGCCTAACCTCTGTGCAACACATCCTGTTACCTCTGACCCACTCTTCTGACTGTCTGTCTTTGAGTGTCTGTAACTTGATGTGCCTCCATCCGATCAAGCAGCTGCGACTTGCATCAGGTGCCCGAAGGTCTCCCCTCATATACGTTGCGGACTGGATCCGCTTGGATGGACGGCCGCGACGTATATGGTAATATAAGATGTGTTCCAATGATAGTGGTCTTCAGTGTTGGGATCCATGTACCCAGCAAGCCAGTGATGTGGGGCGTTCCAACACCTGGGCCGGAGGCTCCTGTTATCTTGTTTCTTCGAAGTTCGTGCACGTCAAGGAGGGGCAACTCTGCCCCATAAATCCTTACTGGGAGTCTGTGCACCTAACACTCCTTCTCCCGTGAGCTTATCTATCTCACCTCGCAGTAATTGATGTCCTTCTCCTGACAAGTTACATAGTGGCGAGGATGATAGCTCAGACGATTGCACGAACCCAGAGTGATCCGCTGCAGCCACAAACTGAGGCACTAGGTTAACTAGGATGAGCAGCATGAATAATAGTGGAATGGCGTGGTGCAGTGGTCAACGTCAAGGCACCAGTACCAGGCAACCATTGTTTTTCTGTTGGCAGCGCTGATCCGGCAAGCCCTGCGATTTGGGCCCCATCTGTATTTCTATTCGATCTCCTGGTTCTTGATCTGCTTGCCCTCGTACTAACTTAAACTACCATGCCTTATGGCCTAGTCAACAAACTGGAGGGGGGGACTAATATCCTGGAACTGACTGAGCTAGCTACCATTACAGTTAGTTGCAACGGCATGCTGACAGGAGAGCAATGTTAGACACACGAACTCCCCGTCTGGATTTACAGGGCAAAGTTACCTTCCCTTACCAGGGACGAACATTGAATGAAAAAGATAACACGCGCCTTCAGCCCCGGCGTTGGGACGGCCTGTCATCACTGGCCACCTGGGTAGTTGAGTCCCAACACCAAATACCACTATAAATGGAACACATCTTATAACACCGTATACGTCATGGCCGTCCGACCGACCGGATCCTGTTCGCAGCATATATGGGGGGAGGCCTTCGGGCACCTTACGTATGTGGAGGCAGGTGGATCGGGCGACGGCGCATAAGGTTACAGACCCTAGAAGACAAACAGTTGCAAGAGTAGGTCAAAGGTAACGGGAGGTTTTGCATGAAAGTTAGTCCCCTCGTATCTACAAGGACGTGTAGAGTATGAAGGAGGTAACTATGCCCAATAAGTGGATTGGGTGCATCCACAAAGGACAAGTTGGTAAAAGATGGAGTCTGAGGGAAAAAGCCCATAGGGAAGATACCGAGAACAAGTAGTGTAATGCCAGAAGACCAGAATACAACATGCAGTTGCATGTCGGATTCTCGACTAAACCAACCAAAGAAGATTCGCCATCTTCTGTCCATCGAGTTAAACTAGCCTCGGAGAGCATGGTAGAAACATAATTCGTAACAATCGTTGTCAATGGATAAAAGGATGAGCTGACACCTGACGTCGTCGCCACACCATCAGGAATCACAGAAGCGTAGACCGATAAGTTGGCCATGGGAGCAAAAGGTGTGGTAGAGAGTTGTCAGGGTGGACGAGTGTTTGCACTCAGGTGAAGTTTGCAGCATTGTGAGTAAAATACTTAGTTAGTATAGAGTTAGCTTGTATACCGTGATTGCTCAGACGCGGAATATCACTATCGAAGCATCTTCGCTGCTATTAGACACCAAAAGCACCGAGAAGAGATCTTATCAATATAAGAAGTTTCTATCTTATCGTTACCAATACTTCGACGATCTATCCCGAAGTATACCATTATATCTTGCCTACATTACTCGTGTCTTCTTAGCGAGTTCTCCGATATAAAGCGATTCAGGTCCTGGCTGGGGGAATATCTCACGCCGAAGCTACCACCTAACAGTATATTGATACTTCTCATCGTTACCAAGACGAATCTTTGGCAGAGACACATGAACTTCCAAACCCAATACCCTTTTCGAACCAAGACCATTGAGGACTACCTTAATAGAACAAATTCTTAACCCTACCAATATTCCTGAATTAGGGACCCAAGACCCCTGCCACAAATCCTATTTCTGGTGGATAAACACAGAAAACATTGTTACGCTTGAAGATATCACCGCACTATACCAATGCCAGTACGGTGAAAACTTTATCTATCATACCCCCTCGGCGAAATCCAACTCCATTTGGTACACCCCGTTCCCTGACAGTGACCAGCGCTCAAGTCAGCATTTTGAGATCCCGGAAGCTTGGGGGGGAAACAAAAAATAAGTCTCCCATTAAGAAGTCGAAGAAATGGCTTCTGACCCGAAAGCGCCTGAGGTGATGGAGTAGCAACAGTCAGAAGAAGGAGGAGGACAAGACGAATTGTCTCAGGACACAGCACCAAGTGTGGGAACCGATAGCACACGATTAGTCTGGTCCCACTCTGGTGGTCCCACACCCCGGTCCCCAAGCCTCTCAATAGGCTTCTTGGTCAAACAACGCTGTTGATGGACAAGAGGCTCAAAAAGCCCAGCCCCTACCAGCGATCACGTCATGACAGGTCGGGTCGAAGGCTTGGACCGAATTCTTGGCCAATTCAATGCACATCTCAAAGAAAGCAGAGATGTACGCAATCTGTCTTTCAGCTCCCTACCAACCGAGGTGCTACTCATGGCCCAGGAACTGCTAAAAGTCAAATCGCAGTTAACATCTGGCGCCCAGATTGTCAGTCGGGAACTTGACCAAATTGATAATCAAGTACAAATTCTAGACCAAGAATCCCAGTAGGTCCAGGAAAGGTTGGCATCCACAGTAGCTAGAAGGCTGGAAGAAACCAACGAGAGACGAGCCAGGCACGAGGCTGTCACATCCCAGCTTCACGAGACAGTGCACGGAACGGAGGGTTAGTCAATACAACGGAACCTACTCCTGGACCAAGAAATTGTGCGGATCAACGAGTAGCACAAGCGGGAACTGGAAGATCATAAGATATGTCTTAATCTCATGAAACAGGAGATGTTAGCGTACCAGGAAGATCAGCTCGCACAAGATGGTGAGATCTCAGAGCTAAAGGCAATGGTGCAAACCTTGATAGAACAGATCAAAGGAAAAGGCAAGGCGTCAGAACCGACGCCAGAAGAGGCGGGGGCAGGAGGCGGAAACCCACCGCCACTACGACGAAGAAGAGCGGCAGGGGCTCCAGGAGGGGACGGCGAAGGAGACTCTGATGATGAGGGAGAAGGATATGGGAGGAAGCCAGATGAGAGCAAGAAAGGAAGACGGGACGAGAGACCTGCACCCCAGCCAGAAAACAACAATGACGCTGAGGACAAGCAACAGTTCAACCTGTTTTCTCGAGTCATGGCCAACGCCTTGGGACAACGTACGAGAGTCCCAGGAGCACCCCCTGCCATGTGCAGGAATGAAAAACACCAAGATATACACATGCGGCTAGTGAAATGCAGGGATTATTTTCGCAGAAACAGTTGGCAGTGGCAAGACAAGGCATAAGGAATCCGATACGCCATAAGCCTAATGGAAGGGAAAGCGGTTGCACCATTTGCATTGACCTACCGGCGACAAAGGACCGGAGAATTAGGTTTCACTAGATAAGCGGGATACGAGTTCAGGCAGGTCTAGGGAGAACAAGCGGGGGGATGGTTTGGCCCTAACCATGAGGCCGAAAAATGCCTTACCCAAATGGGCTGTGTCAAATATCACGGTGATAGCGCTAAATTCTCGCTAGCAATGGAAAATCTGAATATGCACCCAAGGGTTACCGGGATAGCCTGGAGAAAAATGATTGAAGAGCAAATCCACAAAGATGCGTTACGACGCCTCTCATTAGGAGAGGTGGTGACGACGGGGAATGGTCGGAAGCAGTCATGACCGTCACCGGAGCAGAAGAAGACTTTAGGGAGAGGAAAAGTCTTGGAGGGGGCGGTCACTCCAGGACAACACCGGCGGAAAAAAGGAAATTCAAGGATTCGAAGCCAACGGTCACCTCAATGCGTGTAAAAAAGCAGTAAACGGCTAAGGAAAAGGCGGACTATCAGAAGAAAAAGGCTGGGGAAAAAAAGGTGAAAAAGGAAGGGTCGGTGGCACCGGCGGGAGAGGTTAAACACACAGTGTGGGCAGAAGCCCACAAGGGCGTCAATCCAAAAGTTGTCGATAAACGGAAATCTGACAACAAAGACACGCGATGCGGAATGAAAAACCACGATTGCAAATACTGACCAAAGCTGGTACAAGTAGCGGCTGTATATCGAGGGCAAGCAAAGCCCAAACCACAGTCCGCATTCGCACCAAAGCGACGCCCCCAGGTACCCACTGTGGCCGTGGATGGCCAGGGAGGAGGCACAAGTCGAGCTGTTCAAAGGCCCCCAGCCTGGGCTCTTGAGGACGACGAGAGATTGTGAAAACAGTCGTCCAGGTACCAGCAACGACAGTGACTGGGTGGTAAGGTTGCCGCCTCAAATCGAAAGACCTGCAGCTTAGTCGGTGAACGAATCTCATGGGAAGGGTAAAAAACCCAAACAGGATACCGGCTGCCATTTTACGACCAAAGATGGGTAGTCCATGCTCATTACGGGAACCATAAAACGTCACAATTGAAGAAAGCGGTTGACGAGACTAAAGGGAAAGAGAAGATAACTGTTCGTCAGAACAGGCCTTGAGTTGCAGGACACGCGAAGGGGGGTCGAAATCCAGGGCAACCTGATATTCCCTCCAGGTACAACAGCCAGGCAAATGGAAGCCAGGGGCACGTCTATGTTGCACAAGATTCATGCTTGACGAATGGTGTTGGAGAGGGTCTCGGGCGTGAGACCAACTGGAAGGTGAAGGTACGGTGGACTTCTCGAAGATGACAGCCTCACATCAGGGATAAGTGGATGATAAATGGCGGTGCACCCTTGTTGCGAACTCGAGGGGTACTCTAGTGTACCATCACCCCTCTAATATGGGAACTCCTCGGCAGGAGGTAAAAACCGCTAGTAGTGGGCTGCCCGATATTCAAAAATAAGACACTTATTGTAAAAGTTTGTCTGAGTAGGGTTTAAGAGCAAAAACTGCGCAGGCGCGGTAACAAACCCCCACGTTACATATAGCCATTACGATGAAATGATTTCATCAAGAACCGAGCGAAAGCTCAAGACCGATTAAAAAACCAAAGCATTATGCCTGTCCAGAAGGAAAAGCAATCATTGAAACGAGAGGACAAAAACACAACATACTCGTCCTTTCAGATTCTGGTTCAAACATCTTTCTCATGAACCAAGATCCCGGACGATGGCTTGAGATCCTGACCGAAGCTCGGGATTCACCCTTAATAATCACGACCGTCGATGGCGAGACTGCACCCACCAGAGGAACATTTTATACCCACCCCATTCTATTGGAAATCGGTGCCAACGGTCACTGGAGCATGATATCCTACGAAATAGCAAACGCAGGAAGATATGATTTCATCATACCCTTTGGGTGGTGGAATGATGAACACCCCCCAAAAAATATCACCGACCCAAGCAAATGGTTCATCGAAGAAGAAAGTGCCACGCTCACATCGAAGATGAAGCGGTGGCGGATTTGTTTGTGTGGGATGAAACTGTGGCTTACGACGAAAAAGCACAGTACATGGGAAGGATTGAACGGGAAGAAGAGGGGGGATGTAGAACTTGAGACTCGGCCAAAGCCGTACTGGCAGTATAAGGAGCTTTTTGAGGAGAAAAAAGCTAAGATGTTGGCACCTCGAAGAACCTTCGACCACGCCATCAACCTTAAGGAAGAGGCGGAACCCGGTTGGGGTCCGATCTACCCAATGTCGGCCCACGCGTTGAACGAGCTGGACAAATACATTAAGAAAATACTCGCTAAGGGCAAAATCATGGACTGCGAATCCCCTTACGGCCCTCCAATCCTCTTCTTTCCAAAACCAGAGGGAAGTCTACAGTTGTGGGTAGACTATAGAATCCTCAATAAACTGATGATCCTGAAAGAATACCCCCTACCGCTCATGGATGAACTCTGAGACCGTGTTGCAGGCGCAAAAGTGTTCACGATACTTGACTTAAAAGACGTATACGATCTTATTCGAATGAGGAAAGGTGACGAACATAAGACAGCTTTTCGTACAAGATATGGCCAGTACGAATATAAAGTTATGCCTTTTGGGCTCGTTAACACCCCCGCCACGTTTCAGACAATGATGAACAAAATCCTAAGGGAATTCTTAGCCCAGGGAGTAGTCGTCTACCCAGAAGATATCCTAATATACTCCGAAAATATGGACGATCTTATCAAACTGGTGCAAAAAGTACTGGATCGGCTTGCACAACACGACTTAGCAGTCTCATTAAAGAAGTCGGTGTTCCACCAGGAGGAGGTCTAATTCCTGGGATACATTGTCAAGACAAGCGGAGTCACTATGAGTGAAAGAAAAGTGAAAAGCGTTCAAAATTGGGCCCATCCGAGGTGAGTTAAGGAAATCCAAATCTTCATTGGATTCGCAAACTTTTATCGATGGTTCATCAAAGATGTCTCAAAAGTTTGCAAGCCAATAACCTAGACGTTGAGAGGAAGCCGAAAGGATTTTCACTGGGGAAGAGAACAGGAGGAGGCTTTTGAGGAGTTGAAAAGGAGGTTTACAACCGCGCCAATTTTATTGCATTGCTACCCAGGAAGGAGAACGGTGGTTGAGACCGACACGGGCGATTTCGCGCGTGGATGCGTATTGTCTCAATACCAAGGAAGACGGCTCCACCCTGTGGCGTTCCATTCTCGGAAGCTAAATAGCGCCAAAACAAATTACGAGATACACGATAAGGAGTTACTCGCAATAATGGAAGCGTTCAAAGAATGGAAAAGATACCGGTAGGGTGAAGAAGAACCTGTGACGTTATATACCGACCACCAAAATGTACAGTCCATCTTAACCAAAAAAGGCTGGAACCAATGACAAATCCGAGAGGCACAGGAGTAGACAAACTACAACTTCAAAATAGTCTACGGACTGGGAAGTCGGGGCGGAAAGCCTGACGAGTTAAGTAGATGGCCGGAGTACCATCCTGAGGAGGGAGCTCGTCACACAGAACAGTCAATTTTGAAATCAGAACACTTTCCAAGTTCGGTAGTTCATCAAAAACGAAGTGCAGAAACTGCCCTCACCCCAGAAAGACGCGAATCCCCAAGCCTCTGAATAATGAACCTTTCGGACAAGGCTACAATCCCGACAAAAGGATCACGATTTGCGGCTGGTCATGACCTTTATGCCCTGACAGATGGACTGGTACCAGCAAAAGGACAAACTATTGTGGAAACGGGTATTGGGATAGGTTGCCGGAGGGACCCTACGGAAGGCTAGCTGCAAGAAGTGGTATGGCTAGCCAGATGGGAATAGCAGTAGGCAGTGGTGTAATAGATGCGGATTACCCCGGAGAAGACAAGGTCATACTTTGAAATCATGGACAAGTGGACTGCTCGTTTAGAGCAGGGGATCGCATAGCGCAACTCATAATAGAGAGAATTGCCAATGGTGACGCCATGGCAGTAGACGATCTAGGAATTGCCGAGCAAGGAAAACTGGGGTTCAGCTCAAGCAACCTAAACCCCAAGCGATCCATCACGGCTAAAGAGGAAGACGTCAAAATATGTTTCCTTCACGCAGACAGATGCGGAAACAAATTCTTTAGTGCAGCAGATATCGGCTATCACCCTCGCTTGATGAGAGAAAAAGGAATGTTATCAAGCGCTCACGTCAATGCAGCCATGACGCAAACGATGAACGATTCATTTGTAGAAAAGATTAGAGTGGGTGGCAAAGAAGATGAGAAGTGGCATGAACGGGGCCCTGGGCTGGTTAGGTTGGGGGAAATTGGAAAGAAAATGCCAGACGAATGGATAGAAAAGGATGGGTTACTTTTCTACAAAAATCGATTGTACATTCCCGAAGACAAATTCCTTCAACCCGAGATAGCACAAGGCTGCCTTGACTTATTAGTAGCGGGGCACTTCGGACAGGAAAAGACGATTGAGATAGTAACAAGGGATTTCTACTGGAAAGGACTCGCAAATTGGATCACAGACTATGTACGATCTTACGACGAATGTCAACACAGTAAATCCCCGGAGCATGCCAAGTACGGATTACCTCAACCTTTAGAAGTACCTTATGCCACTGGGAGCTCCATTTCAACGGACTTCATCACGGGACTACGAGAATCGCAGGGGAAGACCCAGATAATTGTAGTTGTAGACCGGTTCACAAAAATGGCCCACTTTACTGGCCTCCACGAAAATGCAAGCGCAAAAGATTTTGCGGATACCATCCTTCGGGAAGTTTGGAAACTTCACAGATTACCAACCGAAATCATATCTAACATCGACTGGAGGTTTTCCGGCGAATTTTGAGAATCATTGTGCAAGATACGAGGAGTTAAGCACCGCATGTCAACAGCGTACCACCCTCAGACTGACAGACAAACGGAAAGAACCACCAAGTGCTGGAATGTTACTTACCAACATTTGTCAATTACAATCCGGACAACTGGGACCAACTATTGCCACTAGCCGACCATGCCTATAACAACTCGGCAACCAACGCATATAAAATGACCCCATTCTTCGCCAACTACGGCTTTCACCCACAGACGGAATGGAGGAAAGAAAGGGAAGCTCATCACCCCGGAGCGACAATGTATGCTCATTGGATGCAGGACATACATCGACAAGCAAGCCAGACTCTAGAGAATAGACGAGCATCGATGAAGAAATAGTGTGACCAGAAAGCGAAGGAACAACCCAGCATAGAGGTCGGAAACTTGGTAATGTTTAAGGTGAAGAACATACGTACAAAACCCGGTCGAAGAAGGTAAGCCCGAAACTGTATTGCCCATTCAATGTCTTAGAGAAGAATGGAAGGTGGGCATCTAGGTTAGAAATATTCCCACGGTGGTAAATTCATTCCGTATTCCATGTTTCCCTGTTTGAATCCTATCCAGCCTCGAACCGACGAAATCACGAACAACCACCCCGAGATCCCGAATACATGGAGGGAGATTTAGGGTGGGAGGTAGAAAGGATTGCCAAGAATGTGATCATTTCTTATACCTGAAAGGTTCAAGGAAGGAATAAACCGATGAAAGAGCTTGAGTACTTTGTGAAATGCAAAGGCTGCGCGGAGAATGAAAATACTTGGGAACCACCTGAAGGTATGCAGAACGCGCAGGAAGAGGTGGAAAGGTTTCAGAGAGAAAACCCGGAGATGCCGGGTCTGGGAGAGGTCGAATAACATAACAAAGAGTTTCAATCAGTGGACAAGTAAACACCGATGGGTTTTACCCCCCTATGTGGAGCTTGATAAGGAAGATAGCTTGTGTAATAAACATAAGTGTATTCGGGACGAACACTTCGAAGAGCGGAGCTCGTGTTAGGCGCACGGACTCCCCGTAAGGATTTACCGGGCAAAGTTACCCTACCTTGACATGCACGAACTAGTGCAGTCGGAATAACACGTGACTTCTTTCGGAAGGTCTCATGTTCGACCCACACCCCTGTCATAGTTATTACAACTCCACAACGGATCGTTATCAGTCTCTACGCAACCGCAGGGGTAATACGACCGATCGGTTCTTCGCCGATTACTATAGAAGAAATGTTTCTCTATCAGTAAGAAGTTGAAAGGCGAGGTGCGACCCGCTGGATAAGATGTTATGACGCTTCAAAGATTAAGCCGACCGACAGATGTAGTCTGATATGTAACACCTAAGCATATGATGACCCGGCATGAGAAATGTTGATCACAACATGACCGGAAGGAACGACTTGTATGATAGCGAGACATGCTGCATATACAGACCAAGTTCATATGGCATAAGAATCGAGAACCAGTAATTGGACACAATTCCTTGGGCAATGATTAAAGCCGAAGTGGGGTGCGGGAACTCAGGGTCAAACGGTGTTCGCACATTCACGGAAACTAGGAGAAGTTGGAAAAGTTACTTCGCTAGTATGATAGTTACATGGAGCCCAGGAAAGGGTATAAGAGGCAGGCAAGAGCCCAGAGTAGATAGAGATTAGAGAAAGCACGGAGAAGAGATCTTATCAATATAATAAGTTTCTACTTTATAGTTACAAATACTTCGACGATCTATCCCAAAATACACCATTATATCTAGCCTACATTACTTGTGTCTTCTTAACCAGTTCTCTGATATAAAATTATTCTGGTCCTAGCTGTCGGAATACCTCACGCCGAAGCTACCACCTAACACGGATAAGGACGACATTGGAGGCCAGAATCACGAAGCAGCGGGGAAAGTGGGTAGAGAGGACAGTGGGATATGACAATGATGAGGACGCAGTGAGGCGAGAGTTTCCAAGTGATACGGAGCTGGATGAATTGGAAGCCACTGGCGGCCTCATCGACACAGGAGGAGGACATGGTCGGCACAAGCTGTTGTGAGAACATGGGCTGAATCCGGGCGGATTGGTTGGTGCAGCACAGTTCCAAGACCCTGGGGAGGCTGAATCGCATGTTGAAGAAACCGATCGAGAGGATCAGGAGAATGGTTTCATCACCACTCATTGATTGTGTACATATATGTAATAAAATTAAGTTAGATTACGGGTTCTAAAAAGGTCAGGAATGGTCAAACAATAGTAGGTTGCGAGTCGGTGGGTAGGAAAGGCATGAGAATGAATTGCGTGGATGGTTATAAGCCGCGCAAGTATGAGTAAGGTACCTAGCAGGCAATTGTAGGTTCGGAAGGTATGAGAATGTGTCGGATAGATGGTTATATACTGGGCAGGCTTGGGTAAGTCGTCTAGCGGGCACCTGTAGGTTGGCAGGCACGCGAATGAGTCTGGGGGGCTGTTAGCAGCCAGGGAAGATGGGGGAGCCCACGAGCGGACTGTAAGAGGCCAGGAAGGCGGCGCGAGGCATTGAGTCGACGAGATAGAATATGGAGACCTGAGGAGCGAGCCGCACAAAAGGAGCAGACAGGGAGGATGTTGGCCGGATATGGGAGAAGACGGGCTGGGATCTGAGGGTGGAGGAGGAAGGGCTGAAGGTGTTGGGAGGGATGAAGGTGGAGGAAGGAATGAGTGGAAATGATCCTCGAATACACAAGAGGACTGAGGGAATCCAGGAGTGTGGAAGAAGCGGAAGTGATGTTCGTGGGGTTCCTGATGCGAAATGCATTCAGGCAGAGGTTAGTGACAGGGTTAATGGAGAGGGGG
>Ga0307509_10002168_pt1 | contig 32246 bp, 38 predicted proteins | sample 10_EM_MG_FD_202245 | JGI IMG/M metagenome (GOLD analysis project Ga0307509, IMG submission 202245) | Populus trichocarpa ectomycorrhiza microbial communities from riparian zone in the Pacific Northwest, United States - 10_EM | ecosystem: Host-associated > Plants > Roots > Unclassified | place...
TTTAGAACAAAGCTGGAGTTTGTTAGCAGGTACTTAGTTAGTATAAGAACTAGATGTAGCCCGCGACCACCCAGACGCGGCATATAAATATCGAGGCGCCTCCCGAGCTATTTGAACATTATCAAGAAACGGAGAAGAGATCTTATCAATATAAGTTTTTACGCTAGAAAAATCTTTATCACTTTACCTACCTCTATTTTTTATCATTGAGCCTTCCTAGACAATCTCCGTCTACGATTAAGATTATCGGCCTGAGTTATCTCGCAAGACTTTGAGATAGGCTCCCGCCTAACAAGTGAACTCTAAGGTTGCGACAATACCGAAGACTCAAGGTAGAAGATAAACATAAAAGTAAATAATTCAAGAAGAATCAAAGGGGTAAAACTTAATATCATTAAGCTGAAAGCTTCACTCAATAAGGTATCTTCAGGATCATTGGTTATTGAAGTAGAATGCCAAATGCTTAAACTTAAGTAGATATCAGATATAAGCCTTTGACATCCACCACCACTTCGACCTTGTGCGAGTACCCTGTCCTGCTCAGGGCTGTTCAAGGGCTATACTCTATGGGAATAATCCAGCTGGAAGTATGAGACCAGCTCGGGTATGCTTAACTCTGTTAGTATATCAGCAAAAAAACATGGTCCCCCCTGTGCCACCTGTGGTTGAGTTTTATGTTTTGTCTAATCCCATGTCAGCTAATTGTAATACTAAAAATCTCATTTCTTATATTTCAAAAGCAGATACTAATCTTAATTGCTGCAAAATATGAGCTATTTTTATCATCAACTCATGGACCTTTTACATACCGAAGTTGCAAATTTTGAATGAATATTGCTCAACTTTAGTATGTAAAAGGTCTGTCAGTCAATGCTAAAAATAGCTTAGATTTGACTGAAATTAAGATTATTATCTTCCGTTTCAGTATCATGACAGAGATGTTTAGGATTACATGGGGTCACACACAATTAGACAAAACATAAAACTCAATGACATGTATGCACAAGGAGGACAGAGGGGAAAAAGTTTTTTTGCTGATGTAGAATATGAGTTTCTGCAATATATCTCAAATACAACTGCAGATGGAAAAACTCTTTTTATAGAAGTCATGCCAGTGGCTAACTGCTATGACAACAACTGGAGTCAATACCTAGGTGGTGGACTCACTGGCCCAGTGGTAGTTTCATCTGTACAAGCTATGCAGGCCGTCATTTAATCTATGTGGCGACTTAATACCATTTTCAGACATGCAAGCTCTCCCAGTAAGATGTAACAAATAGTTGGCTCAATGGGTGCTGCCCATAGCCACCCTCCTGGGACATGCTCTACTGTGATAAGACACATACCTCTAGAGTCCACAGACAACCTATAGTAATGCTACAAATCAAGAGGGGAATGTTCCAAGAACTACTTAGGTAATTGTCGCCAAAGCACCCTGGCCTTCTTGGACTATCTATGAATCTTTTGGAAGACTATCCTACTAGCCATAGGCAAAGATAGACTTCTAGGTGCTGGAGGGACCACTTTTGTGGGACCCTATATTGTCAGCCACTCATACCCTCCTTATATATCCTGGGAATAATATCTGGTCGGACTGATAGCGACAACTGATATGGGTTATGGCAAGTACTCCAATAACCTCTTTTTACTAGAGAACGCGCAACTATGCAGCTGTTTGCCCAGCACACGCCGTCCCAAGGCGGGGGCCGGAGGAGGGTGGGTGTTCGTTGAACCCTTTCAAGTTGCAGGATGACTTTGCCGGTGAGGGTAGGGTAACTTGGGCTCCATAGTAGGGTAACTGGGATCTCTTAATCTCATGCCCACAGGTCACATATGCCGTACAACACCACTCATTTATGGCCTACTTGATTTTTCTTAAACCTTTCACCATAAACCTTCATGTAATGCATATAAAATAACTCTGCCATGAATTGGAGTTGAACAAGTGACCTTCCACAGAAGTCTTATGACCCTTACCAACTAGCCTAAGGCTAACCAGCCTTTTGTATACTAAGTCTACTGGACCATACCACCTCTGACTACCACTTGGTATACCATTTGGGCCAAGGTGGTAGTCATTGTCGCTACATATAGTAGGGTTGTTACACTATAATAGCCATTCCATCAAAAGGATTCCTGTAGGTAATCATACACCCAGCTACACTGGGTCTTGTAGAAGGTATCCTGTAGTACAAGAAAACATGCCTGGTCTACTACTTCTTCCACTTCGGTATATCCTGATCCAAGAACAAGATCATAGAATCTGGATGCCTATCCTTGTATATCGGTCATTCAATTATATGATGCCGATCATTAGTGTCAGAGTACCTGTGTGAAGCCTTATCAATACTGGCCCGTATCCTGACCAGAACAAACATGTCCAGTCTAAAGAAGCCTTTGAGATGCGAGAATAAGAATGCTATCCACTTATAGAAGTCATGGCTCTCACCATTATACCACTCTCTTCAATCCTGTTTGAACATCTAATCGGCCTGTGTCAGTTGCCCCAACATGAAATTTATACCATGCCATTGACCAGGATTGAGGCCCCCCTCCTGGCAGCTTTAGCCAGCTGATCAGCCCTCTCATTACCATCAATATCTTTGTATTCAGGGATCTATTGCATCTTAAGTGAAGAAAACAGATTGAAAAGGGGACAAAAGGCGTCCCAGACACAAGCTGTATGACCCATTATTCCCTGCTACCGATACCCGTTATAGCTACAATTCTGTCCTAAAACACATGGGTATTCCCAGGACCTATTGGTAACATATCTCGTAATAGTTCCAACAGAGCAAACAATTCAGCCTCTTTAATGTCCCACCTATCTGGTACCCAGCAGGAATCTTCGCAAAGGATCAAACCACCTCTACTGAAGATCAAACGGTAAGCTGACCTCACCTCACTATGACTGGCATCTGCAAACCCCACCACATCAAAACCTTCATTAAGCCCAGTAATGTTAGTAATTCCCCCATTATAGGCAGCCTCCTTGTCTAGTGTAATGTGAATAGTAGGTCGTACTGTCAATGTCATATATGACTCCTGAGGCAAGGCAACCATGCTTTCCGGCACCCAGCTTCTCTGAATATCGATAAACCACGGATAGTTGTGACAATACCGTAATTTAGTGCCCATGCCGTACATCTGCTTCTCAGATATGCTGCCTGTACATGAAGACGAGGCATATCTGTTTTGGTAAGTAGAATGTTTTTAACTAGTTTGAAAGGCATCCAACCCAATGACTCTAGTGTGTCATTGACATTAACCTGAATCTGTTTGACAGCTGCCGGGTTAGTCACCCATTCCAGACAGAACTCAACCACTAGTTGATGAGCCCCTTGCACCAGCCTCATAACTTCCCACGCACCGAAAGACTCTCAGACCCAAATCTCCTGCTAATAGCCCCTATACGTACCCTAACCCGTAAACCCATATCCAACAAGTAATCAATATGTTTGTCAAACATAGCCATTCTATCGAATCACATCCCCAAAATCCTCAAATCCTCCATAGCACCAATCCTACATCAACAAAAAAAACAACGTGTGTCTGGCACACCCTATGGGTCGGACGCTGAAGGCGTATACAATGTAAACTCCAGTTCTGGGTGCGGACGTCTGCGCTCTTTTCATCCAGACGCAAAAGCTTACGTCTGGACGCAAAAGCTTAGGTCTGGACGCACTGGGCAGAAAAGCTTACGTCGGGACGCAAAAGCTTACGTCTGGACGCACTGGCCAGAAAAGCCTACATCCAGACACACCAGACGTAGCCCGACGCAGTTTACACAGCAACCCTGCCCCTAGCGCAATACCTCCTCGCCTTGCATCTTCCAATATACCCTGTTACAAGCTACCCCTTTCCTGACGCCCGGCAATCGCGAAACCCCATCTTTCTAGCCCGTCCTGTTTACGCCTGCTTACCAGCTTTCTTCCTATGATACTGCGCTCCTTGTAGACTCCCTCCACCGCTTTTCTACCACCCTGCTCCCTTCATGAACCCCCCCACACCCAGGCCTTTTTGCTCACAACCTCCTGATCACCTCGCATATACTTCCTGGTCCGGCGGAGGTTCCCTGACTCTTTACCCTTTTGCTCTCTACCCTCTGAGCCCCTTGTTTATCCTGCCATATCCTGAGGGTGTCCTCCTACTCATTCACTCTTCACCCTCCTGTTTCCCTAGTTCTCCACAGCCCATCTCGTGCGCCGGACATCCTACTGTCCGCTCCTGGCTTTGACTGTCCGCCGGCCGTCCTACCCCTGGCTCACGGCTTTTGACTGTCCCCCTAACACATTTCTCTACCTTGTAAGCCTACAATTGCCCCCGCCTGATGACCTCTCCATACCTGTGCGGCTTATCATCATCTGCCCAACATATTATAATGCTCTCTCCGGCCATGATACCGCAGACCCCCTGGTACACACCTCTACCTATTACAATTGTCACTTCCGGACCCATTTGCCATATATACGATCTATTGTATTACATTCTCCTATTCATACACCATCACAGAGTAGTGAGAAAACAAGTTTCCTCCTTGTCCTGCAGGTCAGTTCCCCTGGGCTGCAAAGGTGTATCCCCGACCACTACTCCTCCCAGATCTACGCCTTGATTCCTTTGTGGCTCCTGCTGCCCATGTTGTCTCCTGAGGTCAGTGCGGCTGCCTGCGGTCGATTCTGATACTTCTGGCTCCAGATCAATTCCAAATTCCCACCTGAATGCGTCACCATCATAGGAATATCCTGCCGTTCTCTCAACATGCTTTCCCCACTCCTGGGCAATTCTTCTCTCCAGAAAGGTCCTAATGCGCTCAATTATTAGACCCCGGAATCGCTCACCCGTATCACCCCCTATCTGTATCTGAGGTTCCAGCAGGCCTCGCTCCCTATCAGCTGACATCTCTATCGCCTGCCCCGTGCACTTGTGGTTTTCAATAGTATCCGAATGCCTTCCCTTAAAGGGATCCAGATACTGTTGAAAACCACAAGTTCGCGTTTGTCATCTTACCTGCAGCATTAGAACACATAAAAGCCACCTTATCATCAAAGATTCCAGACCGCCAGGATCACAGCAAATGACATAGGATGGCTGCTGTCAGACAAATAAATGGGCCAGGGATCTTATCTAAGAATCTAGCATCTGTCATGCCTTTCCTTTTCAGGCTAGAATAAAACTGGTCAAATATCACACCTGGAATCTGTTCCACTAGGAATCTAAGAGCAACAGCCTATCCTCCCAATTATATTAAGCCTTCCTAGGGTCAGAATAGTCTGCGGCAATGTTGAACAACAATACCTCATATTTGTCAGGTGGGCAAATAAATCTGTCCTCCTCTATTAGGTATGCCACTCTTTGTGCACAGCCCATAGGATTCTCTATGTTTAACTTATAGAGTCCAGTTATAGCCCTCTTAGCCATAGGCAAATTCTGGGATCTGCATGCCCCGTGCTTTGCCTGGAACCACAAAGGCACCGGCCGCCTGCTGGTCTATTAGTCAGGTGAACAAGTTGTAGGTTATTTATTAAGGGCAACACACCAGATCAGTGGAGGGCGGAGTAGCATCAGCAAAGTTGGGAAATCCCAATTCCCTCCGCGCATCTTTCCAACACCTGCCGACCGCCTTGTTCAAGGTAATCATATCTGGAAACAGATTTACGAACATCGTCCAGTCCCATATCAGGTCACGGGCATTGAGCACAATGCTACACTCAAGCCCTATGGCGATATTTCGCCTGCTGCTGGTTTGCTGTCCACCTGTGCCAGGCATTTCTGGCATTGTTGAATCTGAGTCGGTTGGAGTTATGGCTGGCGTTTCCAGCTGGTTCAAGAGAGTCGGCAAGTGGGTGAGGATCCTGTGTGTCAAATGATTTTGGCTCATAGATACCGGAACATGAGCCCCGCGGCTGGGGTAAGTCTCCTCTCCAGAACTCTGCATATGTTCAGGGGTGATTATAAGTATCGATGGTTGTGATTCAGGAAACCCATACCCGATCGGTTTCTGTGCCCCCTAGCCTGATAAAAGATTCACATTCTCCTCATGCTGTTCTAATTTGTCATCGTCATCCTCATCGTCCACATCCTCATCTTCCGCATCCTTACCCTTCTCATCTTCATCCTCCTCACCCTCGCTATGTTTATTCACATATTCACCGTCTTGTAAGTCAGTACTGTCAGCCGCTAGCTGCCGCCTGCTGTCCGCAAGGGCAAGCTCTGATACTTCAAGTCATGACGAAGCCGGTACTAAAATGGTACCCCCTCCACTACTTTCAGTCGCCCCAGATATAAGACATACAGAAGGGGCTGGAATTATAGTTAACCTGGCTTTAGATTTAGATTTCTTGACGTGTCTGCTACGGACCTCCTTTTGGATTTCTGTGCCCTGTTGTGGCGGACGTGTTTTCTTCTTAGTTCACTGGTGTAGTGGCATATTGTGCATGTGAAAAGTGATAGAATAGAATTGTAGTGATTGATGTTGGGGAATAGATAGTGTTAGTAAATGAGTATTGGGTAAAGAGATGATATGGGGTTTGAGCTTAGCAGATAGAAAGGGTCCAAACAGCCTGCTTTAAGTGCTAGGATTGTCCACAGCTAGTTACTGGCTTTCATGTTTGATGTCGTAGGCCTATCAGCGCGGTCGAATTGACACCTGCTATGGGAAGTTGTATCCAAGGTCAACTTATGCCCGTATCTACTTCACGGATCACAATATGAGAGTTAGGTATTTAAGGTTCATGATGTAGCGGAAGGGGTTTATTGGCATGTGCGGATTAATCTAATTTGAGTAGGTATGCCAAGCGGACTGTAACAAATGAGGTTAAGGCTAGCACTTGAAGGCCAAGATACCAATCATCGAAGGGGCTGCTGCTCAGGTGCAAAACTCAAAATGGCAAGAAAGACATCAATCTAGTCCTCAAAACTTCAGAATTAAAACCCAGAACAAAAAACAGCTGGAGGAGAATAGACAATAGTCCGCAAAACTCCAAGAGCAAACCCTTAAAGCAAGAAAACAAAACACTTCAAAAGAAACAAGAATGCAAAACCAAAGTCTAAAGCAAGAACACGCAAAAAAAAGCACCAGTGTTAACTCCCAACATTGGGTGTGGACAAACCCGCCCAGTAGGCAGACAGCTAACCCAAAACAAAAATGTGCGGGAGAGAGAACAGGATGAGGACGGCTGGCAAAGCTCCCAAAGGCAAACATCAAATGAAAAAGAGGTAAAGGAAATGTCTGTGATTCCGCTGTTCGTACAAGATCCAAAGATCGTAGGTTTAGATTAGCCATTTTGGGTTGGGGCAGACAGGCCCGTCCACAGTGGGCTAATCTAACAAGGAAATAGACTGCAAAGAACAGCAACAATCCGTCGAACACCACAAATCTTTAGAACTAAAAGCCAGAAAAAAGAAAGCACACCCCAAACACAAAAGAGCTGGAGAGGATTGCACAATAGTCCGCGGGACCCCAAGAGCAAACCCTTAAGCAAGAAAACAAAACTCTGAGAAGGAAACAAGAATGCAAAACCAAAGTCAAAAACAAGAAAAACAAGAAAACACAAAGAAAAAGCACCAGTGTTAACTCCCAACATGGGGTGTGGACAAACCCGCCCAGCAGGTAGTCCGCTAACAGAAAACAGAAATGTGCGGGAGGAACAGGATGAGCACCGCTGACAAAGCTCGCATAACTAAACATCAAATAAAAAAGGAGTAAAGGAAATGTCTATGATTCAGCTCTTCCCATGGGATCTGAAGATCGTAGGTTTAGATTGGCCTCATTAGGATTGGTCAGACAAGCCCTTCCACAGCCGGCTAATCTAAAACAGAAATAGACTGGAAAGAACAGCAACAATCCGCCGAAAGCCACAAGCGAAAATGAAAAACACTTAAATGATAAGACAGATACAAGCTTCTGCATCCACCAACTAGTATTTGTAGACTGTTTGAAATGGATATAAATCATGTGCATAGCCTCATATTAGCCACATTTAATTGGGGCGGACTAGCTCTGCTGGTAGAGACTAAGCCAGGACTAAGACAGACTGGAGAGAACTCCAAAGGTGTGTTAAACTGGCATATCTGTAAAAGCTGCTGCCAACAGAGTAGTAGATGAGAGGCCTGATAGTTGTAACCGCAACTTACCAGGCACCAAGAAGCCATCACTACTAGGACTGGCTGGAGGGGAGGCGGCCGTAGTTGATTCTTGTCTGGCCTCTGCTACTGGCATATCCAGTACATCGCCAGAGCCTGGATCAGCAGGGGAATGGTTGCTGCTGGGCGTACTAACTTGGGTGGCGGATCGGGGGGGAGCTGCTCGGTCTCCGAGACCAGTGTCAAAAGATGCTAAGCTGATGCTTCTATCAGTATCTGCTCAGCGGCCGTGGCGGCTTCATTGTCACTCATGTTAGATGTCAATGCAGGAGAGTTAATGTGTTGACTATGGCTCTCGGTCGGCAGACTGCGGATAATGTTTCTTGGGGGTTCTGCAGTGTCAGCCGGAGAGTTTGGCTCACCAGCCTCAGTCATAGCTTCTCGGCCAGGTTTGCCATTGCTATTGACTGCCGTCCAAGTCAGTAGCCTGGAAACTTTCTTCATGATAGTCCCACTTCCGCTTTGTTTGCCAGACTGCAAGATACAGCTGTTCAGATTAGCAGTAGGGTAAGATTGCTTACCAGGAGGGGGTGGGGTATTGGAATGCAAGGCCAGAATCTGAGTGCTGGCTGGATTGGCGCCGGCATTGTAAAAGACATTGGAGTCAGATCCCCGCTCATCAATGTCTACTATAACACTGCACTGCACAGTTCTAGTATTTCTCGTCAGGTTCTTGGTTGTTGTCGTCTTTGATAACATGGCTCTCTTTGCAGCCATTGCAGAAGACTCTGGGTTCATACCTTCCAAGCTATCATTATCGCTACTCTGCAATGAGTCAGGAGAAGGAGCTCTATTAGGACCACGTGTGAAATGAAGGTTTACAGCTGAATCAGTCCCCGATTTTGAAGCTGAACCATGATATCCACAGAACAGCAGATCCATTGGTTCGTCCAGCGTATTCACAGACTACCAAATCCTGACATCCCGCTCACTTTGGATGGCGACCATCGCAGCCAGCGGCAGTGGTTCGTCCAGGTCCGAACGGAGCAAATGTGTACCTTCCCGTGTGGCGCCAATGACCAAACTATATTGGTATCCACGTTCTAGGACTCTGACAATCTCGCTAAGTATATTGTCATAGAGGGGTTCATTCATCTCCAGCCAACAAACCTGTTCATTGCCTTGCCACGGGATCTTGTCCAAACCTGGAGGGTTTTGGGCCTCTGGATGGGTAAGGGATGGCTCCTCTACCCAAAGGAGGACGCAGAGTGGAGTGGCCAAAGCTACAGAGCCCATGTTAGCATATATACTATACAGATCCAATGCGGAGACATTGAGACAATTAACGATTATTCCCGGCTGCAATGGGGGCCACCACAGCAGCCTCTCCATGTCTCGCTAGTCTTTCTAATGTACTCCGATGCTTTTTGGCTATGTCTTTTAGCAAAAAAATCAAGAGATTCGGTAAAACGTCTGCCTTGTCGAGAGTCCTGTTGCCAGAGGGCCACTCTGCCACTGCCCGCACTGGCAATCTGTGCAAGAGTAAGAGAATGGGCTTGAATGGCAGCCCATTGGATGTCCGTACTATCCTGCCTGCTTGGGATCCTGTCTAGCTCCATTTTACGCTTCATAGCGGTCCTCCAGGCACTCTACTCCTGACTGAAAACATTATGATTGGGGAAGCCACAGACGAGCCTGCACCAGGTAATATTGCCTTGGTTTTCATGCCTGGGCGTCCATGGGTGAACCAATCCGACTTTTGAGTTGGCCATGGCAATAGATGTCGAGATTGGGAGGTAGTTGTGTTAGGCAGGAGCCTATCTCAAGACATGTGAGATAACTCAGGCCGATAATATTTATCGTAGACAGGAATTGTCTAGGAAGGCTCAATGACTAAAGTAGAGGTAAGTAGAGTGATAAAAGATATCTAGCGTAAATGTTTTATATTGATCAGATCTCATCTCGGTTGCTTGATGATGTTTGAATTGATTGGGAGGAACCTCGATATTTATATGCTGTGTCTGGGTGGTTGCGGGCTACATCTAGTTCTCATACTATCTAAGTACCTGTTAACTAATACCAACTTTTTCAAAAAGTGCGAACACCATTGGACCCTCAAAATTCTGTTACCTCACTTGATATCTGAATTGCAACACCATGAGTTATCCCGACGGTGCTCCCACACATCAGTCCATTGGTCACGATCCATCTTTGTCGGCATGGAGACTTGCTTACCATTGCATATGCAGAATGGTCTCCATGATCGAACCAAGAAAGGGGCCAGCTTTGTTATCAAACCTCTCAGCATTGCAGGTATTCCTGCACTCGACAGCTGCGAGGCATAAGATAGACTTGTCCCGATAATCGCACCAATGGCCATTATCTCTTCATAGTCATATCGTTATCGTATGGTTCTGTCAGTATCTGAAGAATCCTAGTGACGTGTGTGAGTGTGAGTATGCTTGATTTCCCAAACTACTTCTTCCAACAACACAATTCACTTCTGCGACTTTCATTGCCAGAGCGTGGAGTATAGAATAAGGTTGCTTAACCATTGTCCGTAAAAACATCCTGTTACCTAGTGTGCACCTTCGCCACTCGCGTCTTTAGTGCTCAGTAGCCTTATGCGACGTCAACCGATTTGACTCGAACCACTTGCATAAGCTCGCCAAAGGTCTTCCCTCATACATCCTGCGAACAGGATCTGGTTGGACAGACAGCTGCAATGTATACAGGGTTATGAGGAGGGCTCCAATGACCATGTCTTTGGTGAGGGGACGCAACTACGTGGTTGTCTGCCATTGTAGCCCCGTCCCAACACTGGTGTGGGAGGGGGGTGTTAGCTTGACCCATTGAACTCAGAATTCTAAGGTAGGCTGGCTATAGGTCTTGATTCACTAATAGAAGGCTGAGGCTTCCGGTATGCCTAACAAGTTGATAGATCTGGATGAGTTCTTTCTTTCTTTCTGCTAAATCTGTCTTTCTACGAATGGAGGAGCTCCGGTAGCAGGTGCTGTTAGCGTCAAGGGTAATGATTGTGCAAGATACAAGAATGGAAAAGGAGCAGACTGGCCGGATGATTTGGAGAGTTCTGTGGCCGATAAGGCAAGTTGTGTGGATTATAAAGGAGTTCTGCTGATGATGATGGCTGTGAGGAGCAGGTTAGCTAGGAAATGGAGATAGGTAGTACTGAATGAAGCTGAGAATATTCTAATGATACTGCCAATGAATGGGAGGTTGTGTAGGCCTTGGTGCTAGTGCATGCTGTTGTGATGAGCGGGTGCATTGATGAGGATGTGGTTGTGGTTGAGTAAAGGAGTGTGGAGAGGAGATGGATTAGGGAGGGGGGGAGAGCCTTTATAGACCGCATCAGGACGCTTTAAGTGGGGTTTGTAGGATTGTCCCCTGTACAAACTTGAATATTGGTATCTTGCAAAGTCACATGATCTCACCCCGGAGGGGCAAGCCCCAGATAAGCTTTTAAGCAGCAATCGAGCCGCAACCCCTGAGCCAAGACATTGGGAAACCTTTATTTTACCTGATGACAACCTTCCCAGCCAAGTGCAAGATCCAGTGCTAGTCAACTCCAGTATCAGTCTGCAGCAGAACATTAATCTCGAAGTTTAGTTCCAAACATTAAGTGTCAACGAATGGTGAATACTAGTTAATGACACGTTGAATGTCTGGACCTGTCTGTGATCTTACTCACCAAACTTGAAGTTACCCCCTGTTTCAACACTTGAAAGAAGGCTGCCTTTGATCTTGACAGACGAAATCAGCAGCAGCCCGTTTCAGGTCATTGGCTCAGGGCTTCTCCGCCTGATCACTTGAAAGAGAAGCACTATACTTGAACACGATAACCTCAAACTCAACAAAGTGTCCTTATTGCAGGCGATGCAATCAACAAGCAGCTGTATACGAAACGCACCTTTTAACAATGGATTGCGATATCGTTTTATCCCTACAGGCAATTGCTGACCCAACCTCAGTCTCGCCATGGACCACCCCTTTCGTACCTGATAGCAGCGTCAGCCAGATCGACTTAGACTACGAATCTGATCTTGGGCTGGAGATTGCAGATTGCCAGGTACCAGATGAAGGGATGGGTGATATGGGGCACAGTTCAGACATGGAGGACATTTCCCAACCACCAGCGCGTGGATGCCCATCGAGTCAAGATACAATTCCAGTTGCTGGAAGGCTACTGAGTGATGTTAATGAGTATAGAGAGCTCAATCAGACAATGGCCGATGACCCCTGGATCCCTTTCTCATCAGAAGCCGACTTTCATTTAGCAAGCTGAGTCATCTGCAATAAGGGAGCCAAGCCGCAGATCGACGCCTACTTCACAGAAGGTTTGGGTGGCACAGATTCCAGATCGTTCCAGTCTACATACACTATGCAACAACATCTCGATGTACTGAACACATTTCGTGATTACCTGGTGTGGACAGAAGCTGAGATTAAAGATGGTCGACATGTGACAACATTCTATTAGCGGAATATTATTGACAGTGTCCATTACCTGATCCACCACGTCGTGTATAGGTCTGATATGGTTTACGAACAAATTCGTGAATACAATTCACGTGGGGAGCAATTATACTCAGGGATGGATACAGCGGACTGGTGGTGGGAGAAACACGTATGAAATATAACCAGAAAAGCTTCAAGGGCTCCGTGTTTCCAGTACTAACTTCTTTCTGATCCCCAGTTGAGCACTCTGCCCGCTGGCTCAACTGTGGTACCCATTATCGGATTATCCGATCAGACTCATCTTACGAATATTTCCGGAGATAAGAAAGCGTAGTCGCTATCCGTGATGATTGGCAATATCCTTTAATGGACGAGAAACAGCCCTGTCAAGATGCCTCTTGTGCATCTGGCATTGCTGCCAGTGCCACCAGAGCTCCGTGGTGAATAAACCCGTGTAGACGAAGCCCAGCGGCAAATCAATGCGGATGCTCTGCGGGCTGTCCTTGATCTTGTCTTTGCACATTTGAAACAGGTCGCCCGGGAAGGAATAGTAATGGACTGTGCGGATGGCAAAGCCCGCCTTTGTTTTCCCATCCTGTTAGCCTGGATAGCAGATCATGCGGAGCATGCGATCTTGCACGGAGTAGGTAGCCGGTTGTGCCCAAGGTGGGAGGTTTCATGCAAAGAGCTTGGAATGAATCCGCAGAACTAGTATGAGGGTCTACACCAGCTACAGAGAGAAAGCCTTGGAGCATGAGCTGGGAGAGGCGGCCGCTATTGCACAATAGGTTCAGCAGGTAGCAATGAAAATAGGCCACAATGTATTCACTGGCTTCCACCGAGTAAACCCCGCCGACCTACATAAGCTGGACCTCTTGCACAACATTTACCCACGAACCATCTCCCCTACACCTCCGGCGATTGAAATCTCAACACCAGGGAAATCATCGTGGGATCCACCACCACCCCCTCTCCTCCCCGTTGATGGCTTCTGCCTCGGGGAGCGATGCTAAAACCCCTCCGCTCCCTCTGGGGTCTACCCCCTCCTCCACGGAGTTCTTGTTCCTGTTCATGGTTGACTCCCGCTCATGAAGTTCAGTTCTCCCCATTATCCCGCACTTCCTTTGCACCTCGCTTAGGTTTTGCATGGTCAGCATTCTGTCCCCTTCGCTCACGGTTGGTGCTGAGCTTGCCAAGCCCTTTGCGAAGTACCTTTCCATCTCGGTTATGTGGTCCTGTCGGGGAACACTTTGGTTAGTAAGTTGAGCACCTCGTCTTCGTTTCACATTCGGAAAAGCATCGGCCGCGGTTAGTCTAGTCAGTCGTCTCAAGTGTTCGGAAGTCCTTTCTCCTTCCTCCTCCCATCTCCCTTCCTCTACCTTCTTGGTTTTCGTCCTGTTGTTCGGTTACAGCTACTCCCATCCCCTCTCTACCCATCCCCTCAGCTTGCACCTAACTACTCCCCCCCCTGCAGTCAATCTTCGGTCGCGATACAAAAACCCGCCTCGGTTATGCCCGTCCTCCTGGCTGTCGCTAATGCCGCTTTGGCACACCCTCCGGCGACCCCTTACCAGAGTCAGCTCCATACACCATCCTACCCTGCCCTTGGGCACCGCTTCGTCCCCCGGCACCGCTCCGGTGTGCAGGTCCATACTCTCACTGCCTAGCTCAGGCTGATACACGTCACTTATCAGACGTAAATTTCCTTTGTCAGGGGTTCATTCATCTCCTTTGTTCTCATATTTTGTAGATGTCACTAAGGGTTCTCCTCTCCTGCCTGCTTGCTTCTTTCCTTTCTACTTCCTTCGGGTGTACGTGTATGTTCGTAGGATTTGGTTGGGCGATAGGCGAGATGTGCAGTTGGTCTCATACCAGAGGGACTTGGGGGTTTGGGTGTTTCCTGGGGTGAAGAGGGTACGGTTTTTGTTGGCCATAGCGTTAAAGCTGTATGCGGTGTTTGTACACTCAGTGCGGGGAGTGTGAGGCTTGGCATGATCCAAGTGCTGGGGAGGCCAAAGGCGCCATCTATTTTGGCCGCAGAGTTGAACAAGAGGAAGGAGATAATTCAATACCATCCCCCCAGAGGGAGGCCGTGAGGGACCATGGTCTTAGTCCGAATGGTGAAGAAGTAGTTATGGATACCAGGCAGGTAGTTGTGGGTAGCAGCCAACAAAGTGGAGAAGCAGTAGGGTGCCAGCCGATCCGACCGTGTGAGGAGGAGGGGAAAGAGGGGTAGACCCAACTCTGTGCCATAGAAACTATCGGAAAACGCATTCGAGTCTTGACTAGGCAGCCTCTTAAAAGAAACAGAGTAGAGAAATTGACCGTAGCCTGTTGAAATGGTTTCTCTTACTGCAAACCGTGTACCCGGCCATCTGGAACATGGGGGTTGAGAAGAGTGTTGCCGACAGTTCAAATGCTCTAAGCAAGGCAGAGCAACAGCGGGTAGGGAGAGGAAACATCATCAAAGGAGACGAAATCCATCAACCCAGAGAGAAGAAAGCCCAAAGGGGTAAACCTAAGGGAAGGGAAGTGTAGAGGAGGTATGACTCCACCCCCTAGAGCGAACTCATAATGGGGGGTGGAGTTTGGAAAAGTGGTGATAATCTTGTGGTGTTGAGATTTCAATCGCCGGGTGTGTAGAGGAGACGGAGGATACTGTCTTTGTACCGTTTTTTTGTTTCTCTTTTTTTTTTTTTTTTTGTTTTTTTTAGTATGATTTTAGTATTGTTTAAGGTACAAACTCCTGTATGCAGATCGCTCTAGGACAGGAAAAGCCTCCACCTACAGTCCATCCCGCATCCCTTGTGCTCAAACCCTCTGACCCTGCCCGACAGCAAAGCGTCCGGTACTCTGGGTAGAAACTACAGAAGAGTATACAGGCATGAATACAACGAACCAAGTAACCTACACAGACATGCAGCCCATAAGAAAACTCCTGACCCCAACAGTGAACAACCAAGGAAAGTACAGAAACCTCACAAATCTCAAGGAAGAAAAATCCCAGCCGAACCCATAAGCAACCCACCCATAGCCCACGACTGACCCCATTCTGCCGCAGCAGGGGAGGAGCCAAGGAGCCAGCAGGACAATGCCGTAGGCCAATGATCACACACTAAGAGGTACCTATATATGTACCTGGGGCTCTTACATCCCGGATACAAGGGCAGAAAAGACCACCAAGAGAAAGATTGGTAACCGAAACCAACATAAAGGGAAGTGTGTGCTAGGGTGAAGTAGCGACCGTAGGCCCACCGGAAACGAGACCGGAAGGGAGTGCATGTCACCCAGAGGCAACAGAGGCGGCAGGCATGAAACCCCTACCCCAAACACAGGCAAAAGCCACGCACGCAGCCATGACAATCACCCAAGCCCACAAATCAGAAGGGAACAGAGGCCCAGGGTGTAGAAGCAGTAGGGTGCCAGCCAGAGAGTGAAGCAGTAGGGTGCCAGCCGATCCGACCGTGAGGAGAAGTGGAGAAGGAGGGGTAGACCCAAACCGAGAAGTGCGAGGGAAGGCGACTGAAGCGAGATCACGACTTTTCGAGCATGCCGACCGTACCGGACAGGACTCTGAGGAGATAGTGCAATACCAGAGAGCAGAGCCACCGGGGCCACTACTTCACCCATAGCCCGAGACTGCGAACGACCTGTTGACGAGGTAAGGGGGTTGCCGACCGTGCAAATGCTCTAAGCGAGGTAGATCAAGTGCAGGGTAGAGAGAGGAAACATCATCATCAAAGAAGACAACATTCATCACCCAGAGTGGAGAAAGCCCAAAGGGATCAGCCTAAGGGGAGGGAAGTGTAGAGGAGGTATGACTCCACCCCATAGAGCGAGCTCATGGCGGGGGGTGGAGAAAAGAAAAGTGGTGATAATCTTGAGGTGTTGAGATTTCAATCGCCGGGTGTGTAGAGGAGACGGAGGATGCTGTCTTTGTACCTTTTTTTCTTTTTTTTTTTTGAATTATGTGATTATTGATTTAGGTACAAAATCCTGCATGCAGCTCGCGCTATGGCATATAAAAAACCTTAATTCCAAAAACTAACAAAGGAAATAACAAAATTGAAACAACACGTGCACAAACTCTCCAAGCGGGATCATCAGGACCCTGTCGCATCGCCATCAATGACTAACCAAAGAAAGGTAAAGTAAAGTCCTCCTTATACCCAAATAAGAAAAACACTTACAAATAGTAAAACCTCCCCGCCCTACCTGGCCACCGCTGCAGTTAAACAGGAACAAAGGAAACCCATAAACTGTATAGAAAATACCCTGAGGAGAGACTCGAGGAGGGGAGTTTTTTTGAAAAAGCAATACCTAGAAGGCCGGAGCTGAGCCAGGGAGTTTCGTGTTAAGCACTGTCTGAGTCCGAACCCGGCTCAGGAGTAGCAGTATTGGCTTGAATGCGCAACATGGTTGGAGGGAAACCTGTGCGAGTAGCGTTGAGATACTCGGCAAACCCTTGGAAGAGGGGAACCGAGAGCCAGAGGGGACCGTCAGGGCCGATGTCGTCCACACGTGAGAGATGGGTGAGGCGAGGGTGGGCCTTAGTGGGGCAGTGGAGAATCGCGTGTTGGAAGGACTCATCGTCTTCCTCAAAGAACGGGCAAAGTGTGCTAGAGGCCCTGTTCCTCCAGGAGACATGCGCGGCAAGGTAGCTGGCACCCGAAGGCATCTGGTGAATGCGGCCACATATAAATCGAGGAAGGCCAGTAAAGGCGTGGGGAGTGAGACTGGCACTATAAGGATATGAGAGGGGCACTGGCGGACATAGGTCTGACCAGTCAGCGAGGAGTGACTGTCGCAGAGGAACTCTGAGGGCTTGGTAGGTGACGGAGGGCATCCTCGACAGCGGGAGCACTACGAGATCGGTTGAAGCGAGTGGGAGAATAGGGATTTCCTCAATGAGGTCTGAACCTCGTGACACAAAGAGTCTAGTGGTATGTGCTTGGCGGAAATGACCACCGGGCCAAGCCATGAAGTAAGGTGGACGGCTTTGGAGGATCCAACAAGGAGAAACCGATGATCGTCGGCAGAACGACAATGGTCCCAGGTGGGCACAGATTCGGGTATCCGGGCGGTGGCAGGGTTGAATTCCGAAGGGGCGCCGACCAAGCGGATGGCAGCTGACCGACGTCGGTGTTTGCAGATAGAGGAAATGGGTGGCAGCGAGGCCTCCCGGTTCAGAGCGCTGAGGGCGGTGGTATAAAAGCAGGTAGTCGTCCATCGGAGCACTACCTGCCAGAAGGAGTCGAATTTCCTAAGAGTGGCCGTGTCCGGGACAAACAGGTCACAGCCATAGGTGAAGATAGGAAGGATGGCACCAAAGACTAATTTTCTATTGCACCAGGAGGAGAAGCCTTTACCAGCTGCACTAAGCTGCAGGATTGTAGTGAAAGAGGCTTTGGCAAGTGCTAGCCGTCTCAGGAAATGAACAGAGGAGTGTAAAGTAGGGGTGAGCCAATAGCCAAGCCACCTCACAGCTTGAGACGGTGGAAAAAGCATGTCGTTGATCACAATAGGGGTGAAGGAAACATCCGAGCGGTCCTTCGGAGTTCTCCAGTGATTGAGTTCAGTTTTGGGGACAGAAAAAGCCACCCTCAGGTCGGCACCCTGTCTTTGGATGCTGCCGAAATAGTATTGAAGAGCTCGGATATTCGAACGTACAGAGTCCGAGCCGACCGTGATGGTGCGGTTGTCGACATATGAAATCGCCAGACCTTGGGGGATAGTCAGGTGGAGGCTGGCTATGGAGAGCACAAAAAGGAGGGGAGAAATTGGAGAGCCTTGAGGGGTGCCAACAGCGACCGGGCAGAAAACCTTAGGTGCGCCTTGGAATATGAGTCGGCACTGGCGTTTGGAGAGGAAAGACTTGATCCAGGCAACTAGGTAAGCAGAGACACCTCCTCTGGTGAGGATAGTAGCCAGCTTGTTTGCACAGATGTTGTCAAATCCACCTTAGACATCCAGGAAGAGAGTAGATACTTTGAAGGAAGCGGCCTGAAGCAGGCGGACTTCGTGGGTGAGAGTAGCCACAGCGTCGAAACAGCACAGACCGGCCAGGGACCCACACTGATTGGGGTGCAGGAGGCCAAGGGAGCGGGCGGCGGAGGCAAGACGAAGAGCAGAAAGTCTTTCGAGGACTTTGGAGACAGTTTCGAGCAGGGCAATGATGTGAAAGGAAGAAGGTGTGCGGTAATCAGGTTTGCCTGGTTTATCCAGGACAATACCGTTGGCCTTCTTCATGGCTAGGGGGTGGTAACTGTGAGTGAGGAGAGGAGTGAACAGGGACGGAAGGAGCTATTTGTTGACCTTATGGACCTGCTTCCAGATAGAGTATGGAATACCACTTGGGCCAGGGGCTGACGTGTTGGAGGATTTTCGAAGTGTGGAGGACACTTCAGCTGGTAAAACTGGAGGGACGTCTTTAAATGCAGGAAGGATGAGGGGAGGAGGAGGAGAGGGTCTAGGAGGGAAGAAATGTTGTAGCAGTGTATTGTTCATTTCGGTGAGGGAGGCGGTGTTCTCGAGTTTTGGGAAACGATCAGGGGCTCTGCCGGCCGCAATCTTTCTGGCATCCCAGACTGATCGCAAGTCAACATTGGCCAGAAACTGCGACCAGTGGACTCTTGTGGCAGATTGGATAGCCTTGAAATACGCATTGCGAGCTACACGGACCAGGGCGGGCGAGGTCTGATTCTGTCTCATGAGACGTGAGGTATGGTGATGGATGCGTCGTAGCTGTGTAAGTTCTGGGGTCTACCACGGTTTAGAGTAGGCGGAGGGGCGTTTGGTTGGGGTGTTGGAGGTGATTAGGTGTGTCATCTTGGCAAGGCAGTCGTCGAACCATAGGTGGAGTGAGTGCGGAGTGGGGAGAGCGGGGGAAGCCACAAACATAAGATTGGCGAGCAGCGGGGAGCTGAGATTCCAATCCGTGTACTTCCAGTTAAGGCCCTTGGGCGGGGCTTTCAGGAGTGGAGTGGAGAGAATGATTGTGAGGGCGTCCTGATCCGAACCGGTTGGCGGGAGAGAGGGGTTCCAAGAGGAAAAAAACGGGAGCAAGGCAGTATTGGCAAAGGACAAGTCAAGAACTGCACGGCGATGATTAGAGGTGAACAGGAACCTAGTGTAGACTCCGGGTGTATTGAGGAGAGAAAACAACTGCGCCGATGCTCTGTCGAAACAAGGTCAACTTATAAACTGATCGTAGTTGGAAAGCAAACGAGACGGGTCGGAAGCGGAGTGATGAATGTTGAGATCCCCAAGAACAAGTGTAGGACAATCATGCTGAGGAAACAAATCAACAGGAGAAACTGACCTAGTGTGACCACTAGGGATGGAGTAAGCATTGTACAAACGAAACAAATTATGAGAAGTATCAAAAAGCCCCTCAGGGGAGTGAAAGTTCACTGCCATGAGGTGGCCCCTTTCAAAAAACAATGGAAGAATAGAAATAACACTTAAAAGCCTTTCGTGAACGTAAGTTGCAACCCGAGGCTTATAGCTGTCAGTTGCTGGAGGAAAAAATCATTTATAGTTGCGAAAAACAGGAGGACAGTTCCTCCAAAGAGGAATATCCTGAAGTGCCACAATATGAGGAGAACTTTCTACCAAAGTAAAAAAACTAAAATGAGTTTGAAAGACATTACTGCTACCGAGACAGTTATGCTGAAAAATGGAAACATTTAAACAACCAGGGTAATGAAAAGATTGGGATGGTGAAGGACTCTCTGTTGGGGCTGGGCTTCTCGACATCTAAAGATCCATGTGGACGTCGGTCGGCGCGGGCTCCCTCCAGTCGGCACTAGTGCTAGCTCTGAAGAGGGGGCTGCCAGAACCAGAGAGGTTCCTGCGGGGGAGGGGAGCGGCGAGGGTAGACTGGGTGGACGGGCTGCGAACCATTCTAACGGTTTCAGGTTGGGTAGATTCGCTAGGCGAGGGAAATGAGGACTGTGCCTGGCTGGAGTGGCCGGTACAGCAGGGTGAATGGTTGGACCCTGAGGGGTGGTTTGGGAGGGGCCCGCATCGGGGGCATCAGGAATGTCTTGGTCCCTAGGCAGACGGAGAGTGGAGAGGATTTCGCGGCGGATGGGACAGGTTCAATCAAAAGAGGCATGCTGACCACCACAGGTGATAAAGAGAGGTGGGGAGGCGTTCCACCATCGCACAACTGACTTCTCAAAGCCCCCTTTCGGACAGCTTTGGTTAGCACATCTGTGGGCGGAGCGGTGATGGAGGAGAGTGCAGATCGGGCAAGCTTGTGCCTCTTCCTTGCATAGTGGAGCAGAGTGACCAAAACGCCAGTACTTCAGGCACTGCGTGGATTTGGAGGCAGAGTAGCCAGGCGCAACCGTGCAGGCGCAGGAGAAGAGACGGATGGATTCGCCAAACTGGGAAACATGGACTGGGTCGACTGCCACAACCACCTAGGTTGTGCGCTTCTCAGCCCTTTTTAGCGGATCTGACTGTAGGAATCTAGCCCCAAATATGGGGATATCAATAGCATTGCTGATTGATTCAAGGAGTGAGGGGAAGAGGTCAGTAGGCTCGTGCGGGAGAATAGAAAGAGGAAGATTGTGGATGAGGAGTTCATCACTTGTAGGTGCCTCCCTGAAAACCTGGAACGGATTGTCGCCCACAGGAAAACTCCGATTGAGTTTCTTAGTCATGCCATCAAAAAAGGGGGAGTAAGCAGAAGACGGAGTGTAGGGATTGGCTGTGAGGGTAACACTCCCATTGCGGTTGACGGAGGCAGTAAGGAGGGGTAGAGAGCAGTTGGCCTCTCTAAGAACAGCGGCCATGATGTCGGGGACGGTAGCAGTCATGATGAACAAATTGTTCGGGAGGGTTGGAGAGGTACGGGGGGCAAAGAAACGACGTTGAGCAGCGGGGAGCGGTGGGGGTCCTTTGGGGACACTACTCTTGCTTGACGCAGTGACTTGTGCTGCAGTGGCATCTTTCTTGCCCTTACCGCCCTTCCTATTGACCTATGCCCAGGTTTGTTCTTGGGGCTGCGGGGGATCAGAAACGGTGAAACCGGGGGGGGGACCGGTACAAAAGAGAGAGGTGGCTCGGTAAGGCTCCGAGTAAAGTTTGGCTACCTCTGATTGGGGGTGGCGAGAAGTTAAGTGGATAGCCGCTTGGGGTCAGTCAGGGTGGCGTTTGGCGTATGTGTCCGGGTTGCCATACCATTTTCCCTCAAAGAGGAAGGGAAAATCCGGGGTGGCGACCGTACGAGACGCGAGGCGGGTGGCGAGTTTCTTTTTCTGCTGAGCAGGTTTAGCTTGGACCGCAGGGGCGGGAGGAGGTGGCGCTTGAGGCAGCGGGGGAGCCACTTATGTGGCGCGGTGTGAGGAGAGAGCAGCAATATGAGAGGACAAGTCCTTGATGGACGCCTCCAGGTTGGATGTGGCTGGTGGTGAGGGGGTGGCTGAGCACTCTGCCTGGGCGGAGGTGAGGGACTCAACCTACGAAGTCAAGAAGGTAACAGAGGCACCAAGGTCATTAACCATGGCGATGAGTTGGGTGAGAAGGGGGGCCATAGCGAATTGACTATCGGGGAAGGTGGCGGCGCAGGCATTGTAGACAGCCGGAAAGGAAGCCGGGTCAAGGCGAGCGAGCCTGGCAGCATGCCCAAGGATATTGGCGACACTGTCAGCCTCCCCAGAGAGAGAGCCATGACTGGACTGGGATGACGACGAACAAGAGATGGGATCAGCCCTACGGTCCTGGCGGGAGGAGGCAGAGCCAGCAGGGCCAACAGCCGAGGCCGGGCCTGCACCAGTGGAAGCGAGAGGGGTAGACGACATCAGGACAAGGCCAACAGGCCAGGCCGGAGCACAGGGAGGAGGGGGAGAGAGAAAGTAAAGTGAAACTACCAGTTTAACTTTCCAAGAATAAAAATCCTCTCAACAAAGGTGAAATCTATATTTGACTTGAAAAAGAAGCCCAAGTGAAAAGCCAAAATAGATGTATCGTGAAGAAATAAAAACCAAACCCTGAGGTTTATGTTGGCCGAATGCGGTAAGTATTTTAAGCGTGAGGAAAATAGAGGGGGCGGAGCGTGGCTGTCTTTGTACCTTTTGTTTTTTTTTTTGCATCATATGATTATTGTTTAAGGTACAAAATCTTGCATGCAGCTCATGCTATGTCATACAAAAACCTCCAATACCCCTGGGAAAAGGCCAACCCCCTAAGTCCCTCTGGTATGGAACCAACCGCACATCTCGCCCCCAAAAAGAAACCCTTGACTAGCTAAGAAGATAGACGAAAGGAATCAAATCAATAAACAAGCAGAAAGAGTCAGGAAAACCAGTGGCACATTTATCCAGACCGAAGGAAAACGCAAAAATCAAACAACGCAGCGACCACTTGAGAAAGTTCCCGCACAATCAGCGCGAGGGTTGCCTGGCCCGCCTAAAGAGAAACCTGGGGGGGCGCTTAGCCACGAGGACCGAACCCGCTGTGTTGGCCAACCCCAAAAAGAAGAAGGAGATAGTGCAATACCATCCTCCCAGAGGCAGGCCCCGATGGACCATGGTCTTTCTAGTCCAGAATGTAAAGAAGTAGTTGTGGATACCAGCCAGGTAGTTGTGGGTACCAGCCAAAAAGGTGAAGAAGCAGTAGGGTGCCAGCCGATGCGACCGTGAGGAGAAGAGGAGAAAGAGGGGTGAAGGCAACTCTGTGCCGTAGAAACAATCGGTAAACGCGTTCGTGTCTTGACTAGGAAGCCTCTCAAGGAAAAGAGAGAACAGGGAAATCGACAGTGGCCTGTTGAAATGTTTTCCCTTGCTGCAAACCATGTTCCCGGCCGTGTGTAACATGGGCGTTGAGAAGAGTGTTGCCGACCGTGCAAATGCTCTAAGCGAGGCAGAGCAAAAGCGGTTTAGGGAGAGGAAACATCATCAAAAGAAGACGAAATCCATCAACCCAGAGTGAAGAAAGCCCAAAGGGATGAACCTAAGGGGAGGGGAGTTTAGAGGAGGTATGACTCCACCCCCTAGAGCGAGCTCATGATGGGGGTGGAGAAAAGAAAAGTGGTAATAATCTCGTGGTGTTGAGATTTCAATCGCTGGGTGTGTAGAGGAGACGGAGGATGCTGTCTTTGTACCTTGTTTTTTCTTTCTTTTTTTTGAATCATGTGATTATTGATTTAGGTACAAAATCCTGCATGAAGCTCGGGCTATGGCATATAAAAAACCTTAATTCGAAAAACTAACAAAAGAAATAACAAAATTCAAACAACACGTGTATAAACACTCCAAGCGGGATCATCAGAGCCCTGTTGCATTGCCATCGATGACTAACAAAAGAAAAGTAAAGTAAAGCCCTCCTTATAACTCATAAGAAAAACCCTCATAAGTACTAAAAACCTCCCCGCCCCAATCTGCCTACTGCCACAAACAAACAGGAACAAAGGAAACTCATAAAAACGTATAGTAAATACCCTGAAGAGAAACTCAAGCAGGGGAGTTTTGAACGTAACAATACATAGAAGGCCGAGGCCAAGCTAAGGAGATATGAGTCAAGAACTTTCCGAGCCCGAACCCAGCTCAGGAGTAACAGTATCGGCTCGAATACGCAACATGGCTGGAGGAAAGCCCGTGCTGGTAGGGTAGAGATACTCAGCTAACCCGCTAAGGACGGAAACCGAGAGCCAGAAGGGACCGTCAGGGCCAATATCGTCCACACCTGAGTAATGGGCGAGGCGAGGGTGAGCCTTAGCGGGGCAATGGAGAATCGCGTGATGGAAGGACTCATCGTCTTCCACACAGAAAGGGCAGAGGGTGCTGGCGTCCCTGTTCCTCCAGGATATATGTGCGGCAAGGAAGCTGGCGCCTGAACGCATCTGGTGTATGAGGCCACATCTAAATTGAGGAAGGCCGGTAAAGGTATGGGGAGTGAGGCAGGCATCATAAGGATAGGAACAGGGCACTGGTGGACTTATGTCCAGCAAGTCAGCGAGGAGTGACTGTATCAGAGGAGTTCTGAGAGCTTGGTAGGTGACGGAGGGTACCCTCGAGAGCGGGAGCGCCACGAGATCGGTTGAGGCGAGCGGGACAACAGAGATTTCCTCAATAAGGTCCGAGACCTCCTGACATAAGGAGTCTAGTGGTAGGTGCTTGGCGGAGTTCACTGCCGGACCTAGCCATGAAGTAAGGTGAACGGCTTTGGTGGAGAGTTGGAGGAGGAAACGATGATCGTCCGCTGAACGACCCGGGTCCCAGGTTGGGACAGACTCGGGTATCCGGGGGATAGCAGGGTTGAATTCCGAGGGGGCGCAGACCAAGCGGAGGGCAGCTGACCGACGGCGATGTTTGCAGATGGAGGAAATGGGTGGTAGCGAAGCTTCCCGGTACAGAGCGCCGAGGGGAGTGGTGTAAAAACAGTTAGTTGTCCACCGGAGCACCAGATGCCAGAACGAGTTGAGGTTCTTAATAGTGGCCACATCCGGAACAAAAAGGTCGCAGCCATAGGTGAGAATTGGAAGGATGGCGCCGAAGACTAGCTTCCTGTTGCACCAGGAGGAGAGGCCTTTGCCAGCTGCACTGAGCTGGCGGAGTGAAGTGAAAGAGGCTTTGGCAAGTGTCAGTCGTCTCAGGAAGTGAACGGAGGAGTGTATGGTAGGGGTGAGCCAGCAGCCAGGCCACCTCACAGCTTGAGAAGGAGGAAAAAGCATGTCGTTGATCACTATGGGGGCAAAGGAGACATGAGAGCGGTCCTTTGGAGTCCTCCAGTGAATGAGTTCAGTTTTGGGGACAGAGAAAGCCACCCCCAGGTCGGCACCCCGCCTGTGGATGATGCCGAAAAAGTAGTGAAGAGCGGGGATATTTGAACGAACAGAGTCCGAACCGACTGTTATGGTGAGGTCGTCGACATAGGAAATCGCCAGACCTTGGGGGATAGTGGGGTGGAAGCTGGCTATATAAAGCACAAAAAGAAGATGAGAAATGGGCGAGCCTTGAGGGGTGCCAAGCGCGACTGGGCAGAAAACCTTAGGCGCTCCTTGGAAAATAAGTCGGCATTGGCGTTTGGAGAGGAAAGACTTGATCCAGGCAACCAGATAGGTGGAGACTCCCCCTTTGGTGAGGGTAGTGGCCAGCTTGTTCGCGCAGACATTGTCAAAACCTCCTTTGACGTCCAGGAAAAGAGTTGATACTTGGAAAGAAGCAGCCTGAAGTAGGCGAACCTCGTGGGTAAGAGTGGCGACAGCGTCGAAACAACCCAGACCAACTAGGGATCCACACTGATTGGGGTGTAAGAGGCCCAGAGAGCGGGTGGCGGAGGCGAGACGAAGAGCAGAAAGTCTTTCGAGGATCTTGGAAACAGTTTCGAGCAGGATAAAGATGCGGAAGGAAGCAGGTGTACGCTAATCAGGTTTGCCTGGTTTATCCAGGACAATCCCGTTGGCCTTCTTCATGGCTAGGGGGTCGTATCCATGGGTAAGGCGGGGAGTGAAAAGAGCTGGAAGAAGCTGCTTGTTGGCCTTATTAACCTGCTTCCAGATAGGGTAAGGAATACCACTTGGGCCAGGGGCCGACATGTTGGAGGATTTTCGAAGTGGGGAGGACACTTCTGCTGGTGAAACCGGGGGGACGTCCTTAAACGCAGGAAGGATGAGAGGAGGAGGAGGAGAGGGTCTAGGAGGGAAGAAATGTTGTAGAAGTGTATTGTTAATTTCGGTGGGAGAGGAGGCGTTCTGAAGGGTGGGGAAACAATCCGGGGCTCTGCCGGCTGCAATCTTTCGAGCATCCCAGACCGATTGGGAGTCAACGTTGGCCAGAAACTGTAACCAGTGGACTCTCTTGGCGGTCTGGATTGCCTTGAAATACATGTTCCGAGCAGCACGGGCCAGGGTAGGCGAGGCCTTATATTTCGGCATGCGGCGCGTTGTATTGTGATGGATGCGTTGTAGCTGTGTGAGTTCTGGAGTCCACCACGGCTTAGAGTAGGAGGACGGGCGTTTGGTTGGGGTGTTGGAGGTGATGAGGTGGGTGATTTTGGTGAGGGGGTCGTCAAACCATAGGTCGAGTGAGTTTGGGGTGGGGAGAGCCGGGCGGGCTGCAAGTGTAAGATCAGTGAGCAGAGGGGAAATGTGATCCCAATCCGTGAATTTCCAATTGAGGCCCCTGGGCGGGGGCTTTAGGAGCGGAGTGGAGAGAATGATTGAGAGTGGGGTGTGATCCGAACCTGTTGGCGGGAGGGAGGGGTTCCCAGTGGAGAAATATGGAAGCAAAGCACTGTTGGCAAAGGACAAATCAAGTACTGCGGGGCTGTGATTAGAGGTGAACGGGAACCTGGTGTAGACTCCGAGAGTATTGAGGAGAGAAAACAACTGAGCTGACGCCCTGTCGAAATAAGGGTAACTTAGGAACTGATCGTAGCCGGAGAGCAAACGGGTCGGGTCGGAAACAAAATGATCAATGTTGAGATCCCCAAGGACAAGTGTAGGAAAATCATGCTGCGGAAACAAATCAACTGGAGAAACTGACCTAGAGTGACCATTAGGAATAGAGTAGGCATTGTACAAATCAAATAAATAATGAGAGGTATCACAAAGTCCCTCAGGGGAGTGAAAATTCACTGCCATGAGGTCGCCCCTTTCAAAAAACAATGGAAGAATAGAAATGACCCTCAATAGCCTTTCATGAACATAGGTTGCAGCTCGAGGCTGATAGCTGTCAGTTGCGGGAGGAAAAAAACATTCATAGTTGCGAAAAACAGCAGGACAGTTCCTCCAAAGAGGAATGTCCTGAAGAGCCACGACATGAGGAGAACCTTCTACCGAAGTAAAAAAATTAAAAAAGAGTTTGAAAAACATTACTGCTACCGAGACCATTATGCTGAACAATGGAAAGATTTAAACAACCAGGATAATGGAATGATTGGGATGGTGAAGGACTCTGTGTTGGGGCTGGGCTTCTCGACATTTAAAGGTCCATGTGGACGTTGGTCAGGGCGGGCTTGCTCCAGTCGGCACCATTGCTAGCTCGAAAGAGGGTGCTGCCTGCACCAAAGAGGTTTCTGCGGGGGAGGGGGGCGGCAAGGCTAGAGTGGGCAGAAGCGCTGCGAACCATTTTACCAGTTTCAGGTTGGGTAGATTCGCTGGCGGAAGGGAAACGAGGACGGAGTCTGGCTGGAGTGGCTGGTACAGTTGGGTGAACAGTTGGACCCTGAGGGGTGTTTTGGGGGAGGCCCACATCGGGGGCATCGGGAATGTCTTGGTTCCTAGGAGGACGGAGAGCGGTGAGGATCTCGCGGCGGATGGGACAGGTGCCATCACAAGAGGCATGCTGCGCACCACAGTTGATACAGAGTGGGGGGGAGGCGTTGCAGCAACCCACAACCGACTTCTCAAAGCCCCCTTTCAGGCAGCTTTTGTTAGCACATCTGTGGGCGGAGCGGTGATGGAGGAGAGTGCAGATCGGGCAGCCCTGTGCCTCTTCTTTACATAGAGGAGCAGAGTGACCAAAACGCCAGCACTTTCGGCACTGCGTGGATTTGGAGGCAGAGTAGGCTGGGGCGACTGTGCGGGCTGGTGAGAAAAGCCGAATGGACTCGCCAAACCGGGAAAGATGGAGTGGGTCGACTGCCACAACCACCGAGGTCATGCGCGTCTCAGCCCTTTTTACCGGATCTGATTGTAAAAATCTAGCCCCAAATATGGGGACATCAATAGCATTGCTGATTATTTCAAGGAGTGAGGGGAAGAGGTCAGTAGGCTCATGCGGGAGAATAGAAAGAGAAAGATTGTGGATGAGAAGCTCCACACTTGTGGGTGCTTCCCTGAAAACCTGGAAAGGAGTGTCGCCAACCGGGAAGCTCGGATTGAGTTTCTTAGTCATTGCATCAAAAAAGGGCGAGTAAGCAGAAGACGGGGTGTAGGGATTGGCCTTGAGAGTAACAGCCCCATTGCGATTGACCGAGGCAGTAAGGGAGAGGGGTAGAGAGCAGTTGGCTTCTTTAAGCACAGCGGCCATGATGTCGGGAATGGTAGCAGTCATGATGAACGAATCGTTCGGGTGGGTTGGAGAGGTCCGGGGGCCAAAGAAACGACGTTGAGCAGCTGGGAGCAGTGGGGGTCCTTGGGGGACACTACTCTTGCTTGACGCAGCGACTTGAGCTGCAGTGGCGTTATGCTTGCCCTTACCGCCCTTCCTGGTAACCTGTTCCCAGGTTTGTTCTTGGGGCTGCGGGGGATCAGAAACAGTGAAACCGGGGGGAGGACCGGTATAGAAGAGTGAGGTGGCTGGGTAACGCTCAGAGTAAAGTTTGGCTTCCTCTAACTGGGGGTAGCGAGAGGCGAACAGGATAGCCGCTTGGGGTGAGTCCGGGTGGCGTTTGGCATATGAGTCGTGGTTGGCATACCATTTTCCCTCAAAGAGGAAGGGAAAATCCGGGGTGGCGACCGTTCGAGACGTGAGGTGGGTGGCGAGTTTTTTCTTCTGCTGAGCAGGTTTAGCTTGGACCGCAGGGGCGGGAGGGGGTGGCGCTTGAGCTAGCAGCGGTGCCACTTGTGTGGCGCGGTGTGAGGAGAGAGCAGCGACACGAGAGGACAACTCCTTGAGGGACGCCTCCAGGTTGGATGTGGCTGGTGGTGAGGGGATGGCTGAGCGCTCCGCTTGGGCGGAGGTGAGGGACTCAACCTGCAAAGTCAAGAAGGTAACAGAGGCACCAAGGTCATTAACCATGGCGATGAGTTGGGCGAGCAGAGGGGCCATAGCGAGTTGGCTGTCGGGGAAAGTTGGGGCGGAGGCATTGTAGACAGTGGGGAACGAAGCCGGGTCAAGGCCAGCGAGCCTGGCAGCATGCCCAAAAATGTTGGTCACATTGTCAGCCTCCCCGGACAGAGAGGCGTGACTGGACTGGGATGACGACGAGCGAGAGATAGGATCAGCCCTACGGTCCTGGTGAGAGGAGGCAGAGCGAGCAGGGCCGACAGCCGAGGCCGGGCCTGCACCAGTGGAAGCGAGAGGGGTAGACGACATCTGGACAAGGCCAACAGGCCAGGCCGGGGGACAGGGAGGAGGAGGAGAGGGAAAGTAAAGTCAAACTACCAGTTCGACTTTCCAAGAATAAAAATCCTCTCAGTAAAGGTGAAATATATATTTCACTTGAAGATGAAGCCCAAGTGAAAAGCCAAAATAGATGTATCGTGAAGAAATAAAAACCAAACCCTGAGGTTTATGTAGGCCAAATGCGGTAAGTATTTTAAGCAGGAGGAAAACAGAGGGCGCGGAGCGTGGTGTCTTTGTACCTTTTTCTTTTTCTCTTTTTTTCTTTTTTTTTTTTTTTTGAATCATGTGATTATTGATTTAGGTACAAAATCCTGCATGCAGCTCGCGCTATGGCATATAAAAAACCTTAATTAAAAAAACTAACAAAGGAAAAAACAAAATTCAAACAACACGTGCAAAACTCTCCAAGCGGGATCATCAGAGCCCTGTCGCATCGCCATCGATGACTAACAAAAACAAAACTAAAGTAAAATCCTCCTTAAACCAATAAGAAAAACACTCGCACGTAATAAAAACCTCCCCGTCCTACCTGCCCACTGCCGTAGTGAAATAAAACAAAGAAAACTCATAAATTGTATAGAAAATACCCTGAGGAGAAACTCGAGCAGGGGAGATTTAGAAGTAGCAACACCTAGAAGGCCAAGGCCGAGCTAGGGAGTTTTTGTGTCAAGCACTATCTGAGCCCGAACCCGGCCCAGGAGTAGCAGTATTGGCTCAAATGCGCAACATGGTTGGAGGAAAACCCGTGCGAGTAGCGTAGAGATACTCAGCCAACCCCCTGAGGCGGGGGACCGAGAGCCAAAGGGGACCGTCAGGGCCGATGTCGTCCACACCTGAGAGATGAGTGAGGCGGGGGTGGGCCTTAGCGGGGCATTGCAGAATCGCGTGTTGGAAGGACTCGTCGCCTTCCTCACAGAACGGGCAGAGTGTGCTGCAGTCCGTGCTCCTCCAGGATACATGTGCGGCACGGTAGCTAGCACCCGAACGCATCAGGTGAATGCGACCACATATAAATCGAGGAAGGCCAGTAAAGGCATGGGGAGTGAGGCAGGCACCATAAGGATACGAGAGGGGATCTGGCGGACTCAAGTCTAGCCAGTCAGTGAGGAGTGAGTGTAACAGCGGAGCTCTGAGGCCTTGGTAGGTGACGGAGGGTATCCTCGACAGCGGGAGCGCTACGAGATCGGTTGAGGCAAGTGGGAGGATAAGGATTTCCTCAATAAGGTCTGAAACCTCGTGACATAGGGAGTCTAGTGGTAGGTGCTTGGCTGAGTTAACCGCCGGGCCAAGCCATGAAGTAAGGTGGACGGCTTTGGGGGAGCCTTGGAGGAGAAAGCGATGATCGTCCGCAGAACGGCCCTGGTCCCAGGTGGGCACAGATTCGGGTATCCGGGCGGTGGCGGGGTTGAATTCCGAAGGGGCGCAGACCAAGCGGATGGCAGCTGACCGACGGCGGTGTTTGCAGATTGAGGAAATGGGTGGTAGTGAGGCCTCACGGTACAGAGCGCCGAGGGCGGTCGTGTAAAAGCAGTTGGTTGTCCATCGGAGCACCACATGCCAGAACGAGTTGAGTTTCCTAAGAGTGGCTGTATCCGGAACAAACAGGTCGCAGCCGTAGGTGAGAATAGGAAGAATGGCGCCGAAGACTAGCTTCCTGTTGCACCAGGAGGAGAGGCCTTTGCCAGCTGCACTGAGCTGTCGGATTGTAGTGAAAGAGGCTTTGGCTAGTGCCAGCCGTCTCAGGAAATGAACAGAGGAGTGTAGAGTAGGGGTTAGCCAATAGCCCAGCCACCTTACAACTTGGGAGGGCGGAAAAAGCATGTCGGTGATCACAATAGGGGCGAAGGAAACATCCGAACGGTCCTTCGGGGTTCTCCAGTGAACGAGTTCAGTTTTGGGGACAGAAAAAGCCACCCCCAAGTCGGCACCCTGCCTTTGGACACTGCCGAAATAGTATTGAAGAGCGCGGATATTTGAACGTACCGAGTCCGAGCCAACCGTGATGGTGAGGTCGTCCACGTATGAAATCTCCAGGCCTTGAGGAAGAGTCGGGTGGAGGCTGGCTATATAAAGCACAAACTGGAGAGGAGAAATCGGAGAGCCTTGAGCCGTGCCAACAGCCACCGGGCAGAAAACCTTAGGCGCGCCTGGGAATATGATTCGGCACTGGCGTTTGGAGTGGAAAGACTTGATCCAGGCAACCAGGTACACGGAGACACCTCCTCTGGTGAGGATGGTAGCCAGCTTGTTTGCGCAGACGTTGTCAAATCCACCTTTGACATCCAGGAAAAGGGTTGAAACTTTGAAGGAAGCAGCCTGAAGTAGGCGGACTTTGTGGGTGAGAGTAGCCACAGCGTCGAAACAGCCTAGACCGGCTAGAGAGCCACACTGGTTGGGATGTAAGAGGCCTAGGGAACGGGCGGTAGAGGCAAGCCGAAGAGCAGAAAGTCTTTCGAGGATCTTGGAGACAGTTTCGAGCAGGACAATGATGCGAAATGAAGAAGGCGTACGGTAATCAGGCTTGCCTGGTTTGTCCAGGACAATGCCGTTGGCCTTCTTCATGGCTAGTGGGTGGTACCCGTGGGTAAGGAGAGGAGTGAACAGAGATGGAAGGAGCCGCTCGTTGGCCTTATGGACTTGCTTCCAGATAGAGTAAGGAATACCACT
>Ga0307509_10002169_pt1 | contig 32240 bp, 15 predicted proteins | sample 10_EM_MG_FD_202245 | JGI IMG/M metagenome (GOLD analysis project Ga0307509, IMG submission 202245) | Populus trichocarpa ectomycorrhiza microbial communities from riparian zone in the Pacific Northwest, United States - 10_EM | ecosystem: Host-associated > Plants > Roots > Unclassified | place...
TGGTTGATTTAGAGGAATTTGTTTGGGTGGTGTAGGAAGTGCTGGGTGATGAGGAGGGGTGCGTTGCCATCGATCGTTAAACCGCCGTTATTTTTGTCCCCCGACAATACTGTGGCCTGTAAGCGCTGGGCGTGGACGGGGTTTTTCACTCGGATGCGGGGTGCCAGTAAACCATTTTTCGCTGTGGGATCTTAGACTGGTTTTCAAGCAAAACCTGCTGGTGGACCGACGCCCGCCGATGGCTTTCCTGGAACTGCCTGTGTAACGATTGGAACAGTGCATACTTGTACAGCACTCGGGTACTGTACTGGTACAACACCAGAGCCTTATAAGCCACCACCCTCTCACTTCATGTCCCCCTGATTCCGTCGAACTCATTACACACGATCCTTCTCTACCCGACCTAAAAAAAAATAAGCAAAAGAAAGCAACTCAAACAGTTGACCATAGCTCAGATGTCGTCAGGCCGCCAGGTCACTGGTAATGTCAACTAGTTCAATATAAATCAATTCCATTACCGAAATAGACGTCGAGGGACGTCGGGTTCTGCAATGGCTACCACTTGAACCGTAGCAACGGCACCAAGGCGTGCGAACCAACCGACACGGCAGCGTGGGAAGCTGGATACTAGAAACCAAAGAGTACAGAAGGTGGAGCGATACCGAAGCTAGTTGCATAGAGCCACTGTTGCCCTATTAAGGAAACCTAAGAGAGGGGAAGACTTATCTAAGGTGGCGAGACCTCTCCTCAGGTGAAAGACAATGCAAATATCACTGACCGTCAGCAAACAATAGCTCCCTAGTGATTGATAGCCTATGCGACCAGACCGAGGGAAAAGACGTTGCTGTAGTGGGACCCCGGTGCGATTTCGTTTCCCAGCAGGAGCAGTCCAGCACAAGTATTATGTTGGGCACTATTCTCAAGCAACTTGTCAATAGAGGAGGAATTCCGGAGCATACGGGAGGCTTTTCAAGGAGACAAAAAAAGAGGTTGGTCGCCGTGACCTCCTGCTTCTAGACCTGGTAAAAAAATTGAAAAAGGGTATTACATTGCTGTAGCGCGTATTTATGTGTATCGATCCTTTAGACTGATCCACCGCAGCGACGACGGGAGCTTCTCGAGTCGCTGTAGGAAATTGTTCGGGTATGCAAGGAACGATATTATCCACAATTCTAATGCTTGATTGCTCATCTAGCAGCCTAAATTAGATTTTCTTTTCTTCCCTCTATACGGAATGTGCAAAAACCCTCCGCCCCACATTTGAAGATTTATGGCGTTTTTAATACCCGACCACTTAACGGTATCTAGTAAGTCAACAGCAAGTTACCGTGCTTTGTCTTACGATATCGCGCGGTTCCAACTATTTCAGAACACGAGTGATGGGCTGTGATATGTCTTGGGCGGCAGGGTTATATGAGGGCAATGCCAATTTTTGATATGATATTAGATTTTGTATAGATGTTTCGGGATTTAGGGTAATTGGGTTTTGTCAGAGACCCGAAGTTCCTGTTCGTCTATTCGGACGGGTATCCCTCAGGCATGAGGTCTGGTCGGGTAATGTGGGTTAATGTGTGGCTTTACTCAATTTACAGTGGCTGACTCTCGTGTTCGAGTAGGTAATGGCCGCAGCATGGTACTGTACTGCGCAAGGGTGGGGTCGTGAGGCCTGGCCATGCTCCTAGTTGGGGTATGTGCCCACAATAGTAATGCTATCTGTCTTCTGGGTAATTTCCATAAGTCTCACAGAGCCGCTAGAGTCCCCCTTGGAGAATACGGTAGGTTGTAGGGGAGTTTTTTAAAAGGTCGGTCTGGGGTTGAGCTGTGATTCGAAGGGGATCCCTGGAGTTAGCCATGATACCTAACTTCATTTTAAGCGCGAGTAGTGGGTTCAGTGTATCATACCCACTTTTTCTTGCAGAGCAACCCTCTTTTTTTTTCGTTTTCTTTCGAGTAGCAACGGATAGCTAGAGGCCTGTAGTGCTGCAGACGTCAATTTTTTTTACTGAACTCGACCTGAACCAAGAAACAGCATGTACGTCAAACACAAAGAAAAATTAAAGATATCAAAGAAAGCCTCTAAAATATTGTTATGCGCTTTAGGAACAATTACTAAATTCTTTGGCGGAATCTCATCTAACTTAGTAGATATCTGTAAGATCCGTCAACGCCTAGCCTACTCTTTACCTTCAGTTTCCTTAACGCATTCAAATATCCTGCACCAAAACGTGGGGGCACTATTGGCTAACAGAAGTGATCTGACCGAGCTCCCTGAGTTTGCTCGTTGCCAGGAAATTATTTTTTTAACTCCAGAGACTTTAAAATATAGCTTCTAGTGGCCAACTCACCTTAGCTGCCCCTCCATCGCAAATCACCGGAAACCTGTCCCTGCAGGGAGCTACGCCTGGCCAAGATCCTATCCCCAAGTCCTAGCCTAACAACATCCCACGCTTGGGTTACTCCACCAAGTTGAAGAACTGAAAAACTGACCACACCCCCGAACTCTATAATAACAGCATCATCAATGATATGTGGTTGAATTATCTATCGAGTATCAATACAAGCATTTTCGCACTTTCCGTGGGTTCCCGGTGGTACGTCCTGTCTATTTCGGTGACAGGAAGGATATTTGACCAAAGGAACGGTTACTGGACATGCTGGTAGCTGAGGTAGGCCGAACAGAGCTCGCCGATCATTGAGAGGGGCTTTAGGAGCAGGTTTGAGCTGTTAGTGAGCAAGGCCGATGGTATCGAGCTCAAGGACTTCTCGACCACGGCGAGCTATAGATAACGTGCTAGCAGTGGTTTCATAGCAGGGATATCAGAGGTACGAACAGCCATCCGCGTAGGTATCGCACGGTATATCATTTAAGCGTTACTATGATCCTAAATATTGCCGAACGAGGCCGTAATAGGAAATAAATTAAATCTGAAGAGATATAATGATAGTCTAGGGAGCTGGCGAAATAGAGAAATATAAAGGAATGGGTAGTAATTTATAAGGTAACGAACGGTGTGGTGTGGTGGAGTAAAATTTAATGGAGGGTGTACGAGAGCTTGGGGTAGCTATAGAAGTTATATGGCGGAAAAGTAATCGGCTAAGAAGAGTCATTGAAAGACCAAGAAACACAGAAGAGAGATATTAGAGAATAGAATAATAGGTAGGAGGGATTGAAGGAGATAGTAAAAATACAAGGAATGATTGAAACAATGGAGCAAATCTAGTTAAAATGTTAAAAGAAGAAAGGAAGGGGGAGAGCGAAGAGAAAATGGACTAAACTCTATAAGTCGGTCACGATAAACTCTTTTCCACTGACTCCCTCTGCACTCCCACTCTGATGTGTACAGTACTGGATCTGTCTATCTATCTTGCGTCTATCTCTATGAAGCTTCGATCGATCCACCCTCCTCGTAATGCAACGGGGCTGCTGTCTAATTTGTACAATAACACAGGATTGTGCGAGGTTAACCACGGACAAGTATTTAATGGCCTAACAAGACGGGCATGAGGAAGAAGGGACAAATCAATGGGGTGAAGGTATCATAAGAGAGAGGAGGGGGAAACAGCAAAGGGCTACAATTTTATACGAAATTTGTTAAGCAAAACCCAAACAAGGAAGGGGCAAGGAGTGGGATAGGGTAGTTGGAAGGGGGAGAATGAGGTAACGAGAGATCCAATGAATGTAAATGATCCGATCTCAGGGAACGGCATCTGTGGTGGCTTGTCAGTCGGTGTAGTGAGATGTGCGGGGCGGTCTTGAGGGTTTGTTTTGCGGCGTTTCTCCGCTGCAATGTTCTACCGCTCTTTTTCCTGATTATGATATAATTCAAATAAAGCTTTTCTTAATTAAACTTATTGTGGCGAAATAGGTTCTCGAGTATCGAACTATTTTTGGTTCACTAAGCGAGTGATATTACATGACCAAATACCAGAATACCGGTATTAGATGTGACTTATCCATCAGGTAATCGTATTTCCATGGCATATTATCCTCTCCAGGATATTCTGTCAACTTGTATTGAGGCGCTGTTGATTCATAACGTGACAAGCGACTTTAAGATCCTAGTATAGCTATACTTCTATTCTTAGCGAGTGTTGGGCTTCGTGGTGCGATCTTTTATAAAGACTAGTCTGGGACCTGTCCAAACCGGACCGGACCACCCAAGTTAGTTAAGTCCAGTCAACGCCGTCACCAGGACTAGCCAGCCTGGTCCTGCCTCCAAGACTTGACAGGTCGGACTATTCGGAACACTGATCCCATCTCAATATCCATATACGGAAAGAACCCGATATGGTCATCCACCCACAACCGGATCCTGAGAAGCCATACTTTCCAACATGGAGCAACTTTAGTGAGATAGCTGAGCTTGCGATACAATACAATACGATAAACGAAGCTCATTAACAGTGTTTCCAACGGCCCAGGGGCCCCATAGGGCCCGGAGGACGGACTGCCAAGAGCCCGGGACTGGACCGGACGGCAACAGATTTGCCGTCCTCGTCCGCTAAATCTAAAAATGGCTGTCACTAGCGAGGACGACGGGCACTACAATCTGAGACACTAATGTGTAGGGTGTGCATCAAGACTGCGGTTGTGTTGTGGGAATTGTAGTCAACGGCGGGGGACGGTAGGGGATGGTATGGGACGCGAGTGACGACCGGTGACGGTGGGCAACCGCTCTACCTATAAAGAAACGCCAGGGATGGCAGATGACGGTAGGGAATAGTGGCAGGGAACAGGGGGAGACGGTAGGGGACCGTAGGCGACAGTGGGGGACTGTCGGTGAATACCGGTGACTGGAATAAAAGACGGGAAACAGTGAGTACTCGTGGGTCCGCGTGGATGATAATTGTACTAGTACTTGGAGTCTAATATTAGCTCGCCTAGTGTATGATGATTGTGGAGTCCAATCAGCAATAGTCTTCAGAGATGGGATGGAATTATAAATTGAGGGAATATGTTACAGTAAGATGCCAGTGGCATCATGTTGTTTTCTCCCTTATAATATGTTTCATATGTATATTTCCATTGATAATATTGTATACCTCTCTACTTGGTACCCATTCCCAGCTTCACCTGCACATGGTTGACATTACTATAGCTAAGACATAATTTTGTATATTTTCTTAATATTTTATGATAACAATTAGAGGTTTTCTTATATGTTTCCTTATCTGGTGTTCAGGATATCATGGTTGTTTATGCATTACTTCAAGTTTATGCATCCTTCTTGGTCATATCATACATGATTATTCCTAATTATTCCTGCACACCTCTATGGATTTATGCAGACTTTATTGGTATTTTCTTGGCAGAATTACAGGATCAAACATGGTTCCCACTTATGTTTCTCACTATGTGTTTCCTTATGTTTCTTTGTTATATGAGAGCGCACTTCCTGTATAAATACTGAGGTTATTGCTCATCTGGCTGAGAAGAATAATAAGAACCAGAATACCTACCAGTCTGCTCTTCAACCATACAATCAGTGTTCCCAACGGGCCAGGCCGGCCAGGCTTCAGTAAAGCTGGGCCCGGCCTGGCCAAATTCTCTCAGATCTAGCCTGGCCCGAGCCTGCAGGTGTGATTAAGCCTGAACCTGGCCTGGCCGGGCCCGCCTATAGGCCATATAGGCTTTTTCCCGGCTGCCTCATAGGCCGGCCTATACGGCTTTGGCTGACCCACTCATAGTGAGCAGCTGCTCTGTGTCAACAGCAAAATTCACGGTAAATGTTTCCCAATTACAGAATATGATTAAAAATAAAGTACCAGTTTTGCTTATTAGCAAAAAAAACACAAAAAAATACTATAGGTATTGAATTAATTAGTTGAATTAATTGTAGAAAAAGAGTTGCAGTTGGTGGATCAACTGTGTGCAGTAGGATGGGGACTATTTCGAAGGCATCAATAAGAGAGGTTGACTGTAAATAGTTTACAAAATAGGGGGGAATGATGGGATGATAGGGTTGTGCTCGTGGCCCTGGAGGTACATTTCTAAGGCGTTATTGTGTTGGTTAAGTATCACTCGTTTTGTGATTAATTAAGAAGTATCATAATAGCCGAAGGTAAAGGAGGAAAATAAATCACCAGCGATAAACTCAGAAGAGGGGAGGGGGGTGTGGGGGGGTTGAATACCCTTAATGCAATCTGTTCTCAACCCTAATCTCCGGGCCTGCAGGCACCTATCAGGCCTGATAGGCTTTCGTAGGCCGATCGAATTCGGCCTATATGGGCCTAGGCTGTCTTCCGGAGCGGCCTGCCTTAGCCCGGCCTACGGCCTGGCCCGTTGGGAACACTGCATACAATTCCTCCTCACTTGGTGTGCAATGCAACCCCCTTGCTATTGTGTAGTATTTTCTACATAGCAGTATAGATTGTGCACCATACTAGTAGCCATCTTTTGAACACATTAGATACTGATGTGAAAAAGGCTGTATTGTCACCGATTGTTTATAATAGAAGATAGTATCTGATACAAATTGCAAAATCGGCTTGGTACAGAAATTCGTTACAAAGTTTGACTTCAACTATTTTTCATACCTCGATTCCACATATTCTACAATCTCTATCCAGTATGTGAATCCCACTTGAGAATTCGGCATCTCAAGAAACATTTGGGATTTTGATGTTAGCACAGTTCCAGGTATGCTCAAAATTCTCAACCTCGGCCCAATTGAGGATATGGAGGTGTCCCTTCGTCATCACAGCAGCCCGACTACGAGTATCCTGAGTAGTTCGCCGAGTGGCCTCTTGACTCCGACAATGACTCGTGGCTCAAATTCAGGTGAGTGAGGAAGTGGAAACTGGGCTTGCTATTTTGTGTAGCCTTAATTCTTGGTGTTTCGTTTCAAAACTCATATCCTGGCGCAAAGACAAAAAAAAAGGCCGATCCGAGAGATCACAGGGATTAATATGACAGTAGGGGACTGTGGGGCCCGATGTCCTCCACTTGGAATCGTCGGGAAATTTGGCTTGAGGACGGGACGGCAAAAAGTCGTCCGTCCTCGTCCTCAAGACGGACGGACTGCCCCGTTGGGAACACTGCTCATTAATCCGTCGTGAACCCACTTGACGCTATTAGCCGAGCCACTATAAGAAACCACCTTGGATCTCTATGGAAATCTAGAGGAGAGGGTTTTCTTAGGTAGTGAAGAGTTTGGGAAACCCTAAGTAGACCTTTTAAGTGAGCAACCAACCATCAGAATTGCAGATAGTGGCAGTGATTCGGACTGGGCTCTTCCACAGCAGGGTCCGCCCAAGCACGATCCCCTAATATGCTGGCAAAGCCTCGTTTTAAATCTTTGGTCTAGCTACCCCCCAACCTCTGCAAGTTGGTTATCTTAAGATCCACTGCTTATCGGGAAGGTTGATTTCTCGGAGCTTTGTGCCTCTTGACTTCCTATAGCAAAAAGACCACCCCACCGGGGATCGAAGTTGAGCCTCGGATATACCGTTTTCCGGCATCGTGCCTTGGAGCCGTAATTTAGGATAAAGTATCGCCTGTCTACAGTCCGGTAAGGTAGTGTATTGTCCGAACACTGATGGGAGCTAGGGCTTGAGTTGTAAATATACCTCATGTAATTGACATCATCATAATGTGGCAAGATTGGTCTATCAACATTCACTTATAGAGCTTGATGATGTTCTTGTGCACTATGTTATACCCCTGTCGCGGGTATCTTGGGTTAGCTTTTGGAACAGGCACTTAACATAACCCCTCACCCCCATGGCGGCCCTTCTCTCGAGCCTCCGCCACACATCGAACAAATTCTACAATGCTTTTCGAGCACTGATGGTACTAGGGAATTATAACGGTGATCTGGAGGGGATAGCGGGAACAGAAGGGTAGGAGCTTCCAGTATGGATGCGGGGAAAGGTTCCTCTCGGGATATGATATTAGGTGAGTGCCGAAGGGGGAATAGGGGGAAGAAAAAGGAAGGGAGAGGGATCGGAAAAGAGAAGATGGACCAAACTTTGTAAATCACTTACAATAAACTCTTCTCTGTTAATTCCCGGTGCACGCTCACACTGATTCTAGGAGGTATCCTCAAGCAGCTCGTCACCGGAGCAGGGGTTCAAGCAATACACAGGATGCTTTTCAGAAAGTCGAAAGGAGTTTAGCGGTTGAGGTCTCCGGCTCACTTATCCAGTGAATTTTCTGAAAAAGTCTATCCCATCATTACCGTGGGTATTTATATGCATAGGGACTTTGCATAAATCGACTCCGGAGCACCGGCGGGAGCTACTCGGGTCCCTACTGGGAATCATTTTAACGTGCCGGAGGAAGCTCGTGAGTACCCTACCCACGCCGAGGACGAAATCATATCATGAAATAATTAGAAAGGCGATTAGGATACCTGTCGGTTCCACTCAGGATGATATTGGGGGCTACCTTGAGATGGGGACCTGCTGTGGCATTGGTCCTGATGAAATGGATGTTAAATGTGCCATTCCCGGGATAACCTCTAAAGTGTGGGGAGGAATATCGAGCACATTCCCAATGCATGTGAGTTATTCGCTAACAATGGTGCCCCCCCGTTTTTCTAAAGGCGGATGCAATCCAGGGCGAACCCATCCCCCGTAGAGGAGAAAAAAGCCGAAGATGACCAGAGGGGATAGTCTGGGCGATGTTTATGGGGCAACCTTATCACGAGCGAACACACAGCAAAGAAGTAGGTCAAAATTCAGAATCCAGGGTCTAATGTGGGTATGGCATTGGAAGCAGTTTTTTCGAGTGGACGAGTTATGTCATGCCCTGATCGAAGAATGATCCACCGGTTTGAATATTCGGAGTGCCCCTAGAATAGAAACACTGCTAGCATGCTCCTTCGGGCTTTTCAGGTTCGAGAAGTCCTCTTATGCAGTCCACCTGTAATATATCGTGATAAAAATAGCATATCCTATGGCTTGGCAGGCCTGGTCAGGCCAGTCCTGGTCAAGTCGGTTTCGGTGATCCTGGCTGTCCGGTCGGTCTAATTTCCACCATTGGACTAGACTTGACTTTCGACCTGACTAGCTAGTCCAGTCCAGTCTTCCGCCGACCATTCGGAACCCTGGATCGGATGTCACTAGTGCGTCCTGTTAGAGATGTGTTCTCTATGGTATAGGGCAGGTTGTCCGGCGTGACTGCTAAGTCTATGTAGTATATTAGTGCTACTTTCTCGCAGGTGCTGCTCGGTGGTTGTCGGATTTACCTCTCTTTAATCAAGCTATTTTACAACATTCCAACATGCCTGGTGCACGAGTGATGGGCCGCGACTAGCCGTGGGGGCCAAGTTACACAGGGTGAGTGGGAATTTTTGATATTTGGATACTTTAGGGAGCAGGAAATGGAGTTTTGTTGGGACCCGAAGTTCGTGCTCATCTGTTCGGCTGAGGATCCCTCGTGTATTAAGTTTTGTCAGACAATGTCAGTTAACTTAGTTCGTACCCTGCTCAAGTGACAGATATACTCCACGAACTGATATTCTCCACATGATATTGTGCAATAATCAATTATAAGAGCAAGTGATGCATTGTTTTATTCCAGGCTAGATTAAAATATTTGTCTAGGTATACCGCTTTCCTGTGATATAGCAGTTCTTTAACGGAAGCCTGAAATAAAAAACCTCTAATGTCTAATAATATTGCATTTTTTTAACATCGGGGCCCTGTTAGAACAAGGAATCGAGCGACTCTTTTCTTCAAGTTAGGGGGTAACATATGAGGATCGAAACCATCCGGGACTAGATCTTGGCTAGTATGATAGCCATGTAATTATGGTAGGGGAATAAATTTCATATTGGTCGTAGGTTATACAAGGGACAGGCATAAAAAAGTGGTACGCTACAGGGGTGGGGTGGGTTGATTTTGGAAAAAATTCTGGTACACTGCAACCAAACCACACTTAGACAGAAAATATGTTGAGAGGGTAAAGTACATCTTAAACCCCATCCTTTACCATACAGTTACCAACTCCAAGGGGTAAGTATTTTGAACCAACACTCCTGTGTGCAAGAAAATAAATGGGTAAGGATGACAGAGCAGAGCAGCCTCTACACATAGATCCAAAAAGAATATTGATTTCTTCAATAGGCCACTGGGCTTTAAAGCCCACTTATCATAAGGCCAGCATTAAACATGGTCCAAGTTTAGATGTTCAGGTGCCCCCTCAGCAGACACCTCTTTGGGTTTGATTTGATAGTAAATGTGTTAGAGTAGATGTCATCTGCATCACTCATACATAATTTTCTTTATCAGTTGCATAGCATGGGAAGAAACATGGATATTCTTAAAGTTTCCCTTCTCAAGTGTACCACTGCTTCTGAGACATTAGTTATGCACCGTACCACTTTTTTATGCCTGTCCCTTGTACCCCCCTCTCAAGCATCCTGTGCTACATCCCTCACGGTATTTTACCGACCTCTAGTGGGCCTCCTGATATCAAACCCTAGACTCAAAAGTTTATTAGAGCAAGAGTTTCTAGTTGGCCTATTGGCCTGAAAATGGCAATGTCATCTATCTCTCTACTATCATACTATATATTAAATTCGGAAACTACCCGTGCTGAATGAATAGGATCGGGTGACCGCACTATCTGGAAAGAGGGTGTATTCTAGGTCATCTTAAAATAATACTCATTATATGTGATGGGGAAGGTACTGAAACGATGTTTTCCGGTCAGAGGAACGATAATTCCCAGACCAAGCTCCCAGTCGCTCTGAGACGAAACAAACAAGAAGAAATGATCGAATTCGTGGAAAAGAAATAAGGAAACCAAATTGGGCTATCACCGCTCACACAATCGGAACCTTTTTACCCTTTTATCGATTATGCTAATGAGAAAATCTTAATGAACGAAAACTATAGCTCGTGGGACTAATGAACGGTGGTGTAGATACAAAGAGTTTTCGTTCTCCCCTTGTGTTTCCCTGGCCAAGCCCACCACTCAAATCCCACGATCCATGCCAGTGCTTACAAATCATTCTCTACCTGCGTGATCCACCTTCCCCCTTCCCGTTTAACAAAATAAAAATCTCTCCCGCCCGTGACGATAAAGAAATGAACTATCTAGCTAAACCCCACCTAGGACAATTTGTAACCCCACAGTACCCTCATGGTCATACAGTACTCTGGTGCCAGATCCCTTGAGAAAGAAACATCATTTCTTATTATTATTATTATAATATTATGGTCTATTTTCGCTTTTTCATCATACTAATTAAGCAAGACCTGGTCGCTCTAGCTGCTTTCCAGGTTTGCGGGCTTGGTGCCGGGTTATCTGAGTTGGATACCCGGTGTCCGGTTTTCAATGAGCCACCAAAGTACAATAAATATGAAATTGTGGTTGTGTGGTTAAGGCAACAGACAAGAAATCTGTTTCGTTCACGAGCAGTGGTTCAATTCAGGTCTATGTTTTTTTGTTTCAATTTTTATTTCCCATCGAGGAAAAAACCTAACCCTGGCGAAAAGGATGGGTTACACAATATCATCATAGCATAGGCATGAGCAACCAGGCAGTGTCAACGGCAAAAGCCCATAAATATTTCCCAATCACCAATTCACATTAAATACCAGAACAATTCTCTCTTTATTAGCAAAAATACAAAAAAATACTTGGTGCGGTAGATTGATCAATTGAATTGAATGTAGAAAGCTACTGTTGTGGTGGGTGGACTGTGTGAAGTAAGGTGGCAACCATAGAAGGTATTATATCGATGAACTGTAAAAGTTTTCCCAATTACAAATCAACAGTAAAAATACAACCAAAACCTCTGTTAACTTGGGGATTTAATGTAATTCTTGCTGGAGAATTGGAGCAAAGAATTGTAAGATAGGATTGCGGTGGTGACTCTGGAGGTGAATTGTTAGGACTGTCTTGAACTGGTTGCGTATCACATGTTGTGTGATTGTCTAAGAAGAAATACATCAGCAAAAAAAAAAGGTTACACACGAACGCACCCCGGACTCCCTGTTCGTCCGGCGGCCCAGGCGCACAGAACGTAAACTCGCGTCCTCAGGCTGGGTGTGCGGTCTTTTACTCGGTGCTGGTGGACAGGGGTCCATGCCGCCCGGACGCACCAGACACAACCAAGGACTCAGATAGTACCGGACGCAGAAAGGTTCTCCAGACGCAACCCAATATGATAGTAGAATAGTGGAAGTACTCAGGTGTAACTGGCTAGCATTGGATACCTCCTAAGTAAACGACACTACCTTCGAGGACTTTGAATGCGGTAGAGAAAACTGTGGAGAATATCCAAATAGGGGGAGAGTTGTCAGGAAAGGTCTACCAAGTATTACTCATGTTTACTTATTTGAGTTATTCAGATACTAAAATAGGAATATATTTATTAAAGCTAGTCTAGAAAGCCGTAGCACTCGGTACCTAACAATTTGAAAGTACTTGCCCTGAGAACAAAAGTACAAAAGTAGGGATAACCCTTCAACCAGTGGTCGGACAGTGTTGGGACAGAGTGCGTTGGAATCCGCCCGTTGAGGGGAATCCAATGGTGTATGTTTCGAAGTGTCCGCATGGCTGTAGAGGTCAGTAGGGAGAAAGAGGCAGATAACTCATCAGGCAGATATCCGCCAGAGTCGGGAAGGCCCTCATTGGAATCCGCTCGGCGAGGGGAATCAAATGGTATAGGATTCGAAGCATCCGCATGCCTGTAGCACCCAGTAGCCAACATTTTGAAACTACTTACCAGGAGAACTAAAGTACAAAAGAATGGATAACCCTTCAACCAGTGCTTGGATAGCGTCGGGACAGAGTGCGTTGGAATCCGCTCGGCGAGGGGAATTGAATGGTATAGGTTTCGAAGTGTCCGCATGCCTGTAGCCCTCAGTAGCCAACAATTAGAAAGTGCTTACCCAGGGAACAAAAGTACAAAAGTATGGATAACCCTTCAACCAGCGGTCGGACAGAGTCGGGAAAGGGTGCGTTGGAATCCGCCGGTTGAGGGGAATCGAATGGTGTAGGTTTCGAAGCATCCGGATGGCTATAGAGGTCAGCGGGAAGAAAGAGCGAGTTACCTCAGCGGGCAGATGTCCGCCAGAGTCGGGAAGGGTCTCATTGTAGTCCCCTCACCACGGGGAATCGAATGGTATAGGTTCCGAAGCGTCCGCATGGCTATAGAGGTCAGCCGGCAGAAAAGGGCAGCTACCTCACCGGGCAGATGTCCGCTAGAGTCAGGAAGGGCCTCATTGGAATCCGCTCGCTAAGCGGTATTTAATAGTGTCAACCTGAATTGAAGAACATGCTCCTCTTGGAAGGTTGATAATATTCAATAGTTCCACTGATTCAATCATGAAGCCTGATGCGAGGTGTGAAAGAACTTAGAAACCTTTTGCGAGTGTTGTTAGCAGTGATCAAATAAGGGGTATGTTTTGGGTCATTACCGCGACAATAGATGGTTAGTCATCCTATGTGAAGATCCCTTTTCGTCTGAACAGACTTTCCCTGGTGGTGAAGTAGCCCGTTGTAAGTAGAGGTCATCAGGGGCAGGGATAGTACCCGAATGTAGACACGCATGGGTCACCTACCTTGGTGTTCTTCAGAAGATTAGTGTGTGAAATGGACCATCCGGGTGCACTGGGCGGACAGGATGCCGGTTGGATTGCACCCAACGGACTAGGATGCAACAATTCTTCTGGGGCCCTCTGAGGGTGGGCTAGGCAGACAGGATGGTCCCGATGGATTTCCTGCGTCCGGACGCAATGTTTATGTGTCCGGAGCAAACTCTTTTTTTGCTGATGTAGCCAAAGGGAAAGAAGGACAATAAAGACAATTGAAGGAGGTGGGGGATCAAGATACGCTTGGAACGATCAGTTCTCAATTATCATCGCCAGGCCAATAGGAGATTATCAGGCATGCTGGGTTTTCGCAGGCAAGCTGATATCAGCCTGGGCTATTTTCCGGACAGCCTCCCCTGGCCTGGCCCGCTGCCAGTGGGAATACTGTTTCCAAATAGGAGGACAAAATCATAAAAGGAATTTAGTAAGGTGGTTAGGATACCCCCTGGTCCTACACGTGCTGATACTAAGAATATTTAAAAATGAGACTGAAGCGCAGCACTCTTCTCTAGTACAATGGACTAGTTACGGGGGTGCTCTCAGAGTTATCATACTCTGAAGGGGGTCTCACAAATCTAAGCCAGGGTAACGGTGCCAAGACTGAGGGCGCTGCACACTCATGTGAGTTATTATTCACTAATAGCGATATCTAGCTTCAGGTTCCCTTCTCAAAATATTGATGCAATCTGGAGAACACCCAAGGTACCCCCTCATTGGAGGAGGAAAAAAAGGCTTGATGAGAAGACTCAAGTGGAGGGTCTAGGAGATACTTTTATGGGCGCTTTATCGTGAATGAGGGCGGAGCACTGAAGTAGGTCAAAATGGCATGCAAGTTCTAATGTGATTATCAAATTCGAAGCGGCGGATTCGCGTGGAGAAGTTGCGGGTATGCCATTTTCTGGGGGTGAAGGAAGCATCTAAGTTAGCGATTTAAATCTTCTGGATATTTCTATCATACTATACACACTAGGTTAGCATACTCTCTGGGGCTCAGGCTTGTCACTGCCGGGTACACAATATGTGAAAATACAGCTACCTACTTAGGTAATGTCACTAGGCCCGACTGGTTTCTATCATACCTATGGTGTGATGCTTTGTGTCTCGAGTGTTCACCAAGGCAGTTGCATCACCCTACGCCCAACCCTGTAAAGAATTAGAGCTTTGCCATAAAAATAGTAATTTTGTAAAATCTAATGTTCAATTCACACCACACACCCATTTCCTTTATAATCCCTATCATGTTTGCTAATCACTTTATACTTGTGAAGAAACTGGAATTGTTGTAAATTGAGAATGGTTGAGGAAAGAAACACGACACCGCTCCGTATTATAATAGTGATTCTTTGGCTGAATTGAGAGGTGAAAAGGTGCTAAACGCAAGGAAAATATCTCGAGTATCATACATAGTGCAGAGTCTAAGGATACCTATTGAAATTCTAGATAATAGATAAATGGCAGAGAATTGAACACAGGATCTTAAAAAATCATGATTTTCATGGGGGTAGCCCTAATTCCGTAGAGGGTTGAGTGTTACATGATGCAACGGCCTTGGCGTACGTTTTTTAGACGCGATGCACTACTAGTACTTGGCGATTCATAAAGTATCATACCGTAAAAACTTGAATAATTGGACGGTGTGCTATGAAGTCCAGAATTCCCTTCTCTGGAAAGGGGGCGAAAAACACAGCAAAAACACGGCCCCCTTCCCCCCTCCGGGACGGAAAAAAAAAACAAAATTTCTTGACCTTACTAGGAGAGGAACGTCCAACGACATAGCACACCGTCCAATTATTCAAGTTTTTACGGTATGATACTCCGATGAATTAGCGCCAATATTTGAACTTTAGGTGCAAAGGGACATCTTGGCGCTAAACCATCCGAATACCGTACCGTACTTTATGAATCACTAAGTGTACGAGTACTACCGGTAGCATGGAGCAAAAAGTGATCGGAAAAAAAGTGGTTGGTGCAACACCACTTTTTTTCCGGTCACACCCTCACACCCATGTACTCGGTATTAGGGGTAAGTATGGCGCGGTAGCACGAAATCTCTGGGTTTATTTCCTATTCTGGGGGTGCGCCCGACTTTTGCTGCCCTTACAAAATGTGCCAAGAAAACGGGTTTGTATGGTGGAGAACCATAGTTACCGTATATGGGGCGCGCCCGACTTTTACCTACCCCCGAGTACTCTGGGATTAGGTCAATCATTGTCTGTGCGGGAGTGGGCTTGGCGTGAGTGTTTCTCCTTAAATAGTCCTCTCTGCCGCACGACACTAACGAACATCTCGCCTCACACACACAACAGCCACAACCGAGGGATCCTGTCCAGCCTCCGCCCCCGCTCACTACGCTCTGCGGCAGCACCGATACCTCTCCCATAGTGGAAACTTATTCCTTCAGCCCCGCTCGATGCTTGCTGAGGTCTGTTTGCTCACTCTAACTTTCAGCAGGTCAGCGGTTCTTCTCCCGCGCTTTGCTCTGTCCCACACGCTGTCATTTTTGTCGAATATAGTGTCTGTGACTGGGGCACACATGCCAGGGCGGAGCCCACAGAAAGTGTAAAAGCACTTGCATTGAAACTGCTCGGTCAATACCATAAGCACATATCATCGACGATGCTGCCATTATCGATTTCAAAAAGCCCTTCCTTTGCCAGTTCTGCGACTTTCTCGGTTTCTTCCTCTCGGCGCCATAGAAATAGCCTAGATTGGCTCTCCGTCCGAGAAAAGGGTTATAGCTAAATGTAGGATTGTGAGTGTAGGAAAAATTGCGTTAGAGGTAAATTTTTTCTCCAGAACTCCCAGCACAGACAACCTTTTCAAAATCTATAACACTACGTGAGAATGGGCATTTGGGACCGACTTCTTGATTGGGGAGAGGGCTCTCGACTGTTTATAGGGCTTCATCGTGCTGGGTGATTTGGGGAATGGAATTGTGTTTGTGGGTTTTGGACATCACCCCTACCTGTGTGTTGCAGTGGTATCACAGTTTGTATTCTACTAGGTTAGACTAGGTGGCTGTCTGCTGCCGTATATGTGGGAGTAAGGCTGTTAGAGGAGTATAGGGGGGTGGCCCCATAGCTCCTGCCTCCTGAGAAGACAAGAGCAGACCAGAGCACCTAAGACGAAGACAGAGAGATCCTCCTTGACGAGGAGGACAACGAACGCGAACACAGAATTAGCCGCTTACTTGTTCTTCTTTCCTTGTCTCTTCTGTAGTACGAATCTTGCGAACTTCTGCGAGTAGGCCCTAATCGTGGATGTTTGACTAAGAACGAGCTCGGATCCATCTAACCGCGTTGGAAGGCCCCGATTGCCTGCCTTCCCTGTTGGTAGCTGCCGGTAAATGAAGTTTGCCTAGTATCATAATTCAATTCTCTCCGGGCCGGATATTGTACTCTTAGTGCTTCAGGTGTGTGGAAATAGCGGTTGCTTTATTAGAGGTGGGCGAACGGGATGTGCACGCTAATGGAGTGGTCCCATCGTAGTATGTTAGATTAGGGTATGGATAGTGACTGCCATTAGGTTTGGTGCCTTGAGAGGACTGGTTTTCCTGCATTGTGGGATCGTGGGTCAGCTATGAGAATTGGCCATCACAGGCTGTATTTAGCTCTGGGGTTGCGTTCCTTTCTCTCCACTTTACATCGTCATCGCCACTTCACCCGAACAATACCAGACTCATTAGTTTAACTATCACGCTTTTTCGTGCGGGTATTTCTCACTACCCTCGCCCTACGGTAGCTTTATAGAGGTGCTTCTACGGCGGAAACTTTCCCTGCGCACGATTAGATGGTCACAGGCAGACCTCCATCACACGCAACAGATTATCAAGGCAAACACACAAATTATCCAGGCCGTCACGAAGCCGAACTCTGAGGCCGCTGAGGTTCTCGTGGATCAAAGCAACCTCAATCTTAAAACAGCTAGCACTATGCGTGGTATGACACCGCTCTCGTGGGCTGCCAAGAGCGGGCATGAAGAAGTCGTGAAAGCACTACTCGAACGAAAGGACATCAATCCCGACAAAGCGGACGTGTGTGGCCAAACACCTCTTTGGCTGGCTGCATCAAATGGGCATGAGGGAGTCCTAAAGATACTATTAGAACGGAACGATGTCAATCCCGACGCAACTGATGACCTCGGCCAAACGCCGCTCTCTCGGGCTGCCGAGAGTGGGCATGAGGGAGCAGTGAGGATATTCCTGGATCGAGGGGACGTTCGAGGCGATGTCAATCCCGACACAACAGACATTTATGACCAAACACCGCTTTCGTGGGCTGCCCAGTATGGGCGCGAAGGAGTCATGAGGATACTCCTAGAACGGAACGACGTCAATCCTAGCACAGCTTCGGAACATGGTGAAACACCGCTCACCTATGCTTGTATCTATGGGCATGAGAGGATGGTGAGGGAACTCCTGGAACGGAACGACGTCGATCCCAACACGGTCAACGACTGTGGCCAAACGCCGCTCAATGGGGCTGCACAATGTGGGCATGAGAGAGTTGTGGGGATACTGCTGGAACGGGGGGATGTAAATCCCGACTCAGGTGATGACGACGGGGAAACACCGCTCTCCTGGGCTGCGAAGAACGGGCATGAGGGAGTCGTGAAGGCACTGGTCGACCGGGAGGACGTTAATCCAGACAAACCCAATAGACACGGCCAAACACCACTCTATTTTGCTGCTCAGAATGGTCATGAAGGGGTGGTGAGGATACTGCTGGGACGGGGTGTCAATCCCGACACGCCGGACAGATATCACTCATCGCCGATCTCACGGGCTACGCAGAATGGGCATGACGGAATTGCAAAGTTGCTACGGGGCTGTGCGGATTTCACCTCCAGATATGCGGCAAGCCCTCAACTAACAGATCTTATCTCTCCAGAGCCGTCCGAGCTATCTGGCCCCCTCCCAAAAAGGCCTGCAAGTTTTGACGGTCAATGATAAAACCCTATTCTTCCCTGCTTCCCCCTCGAGACACCCCCCTCGGAAATTGAAGCAACTTGGTGGAAGAAAAAAATCCTAAGCCTGCTTCAGCGTGTTGGCTACACGCTGACTGACCGCCCACCTCAGATCCTGAAGAGATCCAATCACCCACTGAGAATTTCTCGTTATTTTACTGCACGCCCCCAAGAACTCTCTGTTCCCTTATTCCGAGTTTTGTTTAAACAATTTTGTACGCATCCGTAGCCCATTAATGTTTTCCCACCCCCCTTCTTTCTGCATATGCACCCTTCTGATTGGTCTTTTGCTCCTCATGTCCATTGAGCTAAGTTGTTCCATATCTGTCCGTGATTAATTTGATATGAACTTGTGGTGTTGAATAGCTCAGACAGAAACCGCCGTATATTATCGGGGAGAGTAAATTGAAGCCCCGGAAGTCAGATATTTGTTAGATATAGATGAATCTAGTACAAGTGGAAGTGGGGGCGCTACGAGAATCAATGGAGGAGAGTTTCTAGTGATTAATTCATAGGCTTCTGTTCATTCTTTCTCATTCCTCCCCATCTCTCCTCCTTCCCTTCTGCCACCTTCCTTTTCGCCATTCACCTATTTACCTGATCGCAAGATAAAATTTCCTCCTTAATATTATCAAGGGAACCTAGCTTCTTGCTCCTGCTCTCCTCCCTTTTCGAAGCTAGAAACCCTCCGCACACCACACGCCCGTTCAATCTGCCCCCTTCAGCTCACCCTTCCTCGTATGCCTTGTCCCCACCTCCGCTCGAAACCCCTTTCAGGAGTTTTTCGATATGTACCAGAGCTGAAAAGGAGGGACAACTAAGAGTGGAAAATTAGTTTAAGGATTAACTTTAAAAATTAACTTAGCGTCATATCTACAACACCTATAGTAGGAATAGAGTATAGTACAAGAATGCCTACTTCCTAAAACTGAAAGTTGACCCACCAATATCGTATGTTATGTTAAGAGCGGACACCCGTGCGGACCACACGGCTACTTTGAAGCTGAGGGAAGGACCGGAGTAGTCGGAAGAGGCATCTACCTAGTGAGGGGCATCTTCCATAGGACAAAAACAAGACCTCGAATCTTAGCAATAAAATATTGAACTCGTTGCGATGAATCAGGGATTTAAAAAGTGTATATTGATAATAGAGGATGCAGAAGTAGGAGTTTACTGAGTGAGACTTTGAAAATAGAACTCCTCCAAATTGAAGTTTGTGAAAAATGGGGGGAACCACGATGAGAGTCATAGCTCTTTCACTCTTCTTCTTATGAAAGCTTGGTAGGTTCTTAATTCAGTGATGTACTGTGGTTTTCTGATTAACTCTTAACCTGGTGTTTTCCGTAAAGTTTGGGAGTTTTGAAGTTTGGGAGTTTACAAGCGTGCGGTGTTATCTGAATAAATGAGTAGCTTTCATGATATACATTCACAGCTCAAGCACAAGGTCCCACCAGTGTTTGAGCAATATTTTGGGTTACGGGACTGCAAATAGTTGAGCCCGCATTGAAGATTACATCTACAAGGTAAAATCACAGAAAACAGTATCTGGATCTAAACTTCCACCCCATATAATGTCTCCATTTACAATAGTAGCTCATGTAGTGAGGAGCGCAAACAAATTAGCCCTCAAACACGATTGGACTTTTCATTGGACTTTACTCATCATGAGTTTAATAACCTGGGAACCCCAAACAGTGGTAACTTGAAGTATGAGATTTCAAGAACATGAGAGTTTCCCCAAAGACTCAACCGATATCTGAGTACCCTATGTAAAATTACCATTCTGACACTCTTATAATGTACGAGTGATGTACTGTGATTTCTCGTGATACTATGGCACATATATGTGGGGATGAGTACTCTGGATATTTTTATGCTCTGGGGGTTGGAGGTATAGGGATTTGTTAGAAAGTCAAACTTCCTGTCCATCCGTTCGGCCATGTACCCCTGTGGTAATAGGTCTCTCCCGATAATGTCATTCAATTCGTAACCCTGCTCAACTTATTGCAGTCCAGAGCACATCAATCTCATACCAACTTGAATACTGTGGAAAGATGGTCAGGATACCTCTTGGCCTTACCCAGGGCAGTATTACAAGTTATCGGTATTGGGACTTGTAGATGAGATTGGACCATGACACTGACCCCTATGAAGGTGACAATCAATTGTGGAAAGGTATTATGAGAGTCATCCTAGAGGTCTTTCGGGTGAAAAACTACAGAATACTAGCAATTATTAAGCCCCCCCTTGCAAAATACAGTCAATGTTTTTTAATGCCAGCCAAAAGTATGACAATGTTTCTCTCATGGCTAAGAAAATCACACTCAACTTCTAAGAAAGAAAACACCACCATAAAAAATTATAAAATTATAAAAATATTACTCGAAAATAAATTGGAACTGGGTGGATTTATTGAAATATTTTTAACAAGATTCTTGGAGAAATATTAGGCAGAGAAAGGTGTGGTCTGTGCGAAAGTTGATGTCTTGAGATGTTCTTGAAAGGCAAAGCCTCTGTGAATTTCCTTAGATGGAGATTCTGCCAATGAATTTTAAGTGACACAGGCTATTTAAAATAATTCTAGTCTAGTTTCTTTAATCTTTCCTTAATTTCGCGATTTTTTTACTTAGTAATCCAGGAGTTTTGCTTAGTATTATCGTTTATTACTGTATTAAGTAAGATAAGTTATAATAGTTGAAACCTTGATGGTATTTTGTAGGAAAGGTCTGAGGCTTGCTGGCATTGAAAAGGGTCGCAGTGTTTGGGACGTGGGCGGCAGCATGGGGCGCCTTCCGAGCACAAATCTAAGTATTTGTTCACTGATGGTGATATCTAGCTTCCCTCTTGTTCCCTAAATATTGATGCGATCCCAGGCAAAACTACTCTACCTCAGAGAAGGGGTTTGAAGAGATGACCGAAGGGGAGGGCCCGGCGACAGTTACGCACGGACTACAGTATGATATATCGTGAATGAAGACGCAGCACAAGGGTGCTCGGGGACGGAGGAAGACTGGGAGCGCTGAATTATCCCTGTCTTTTCTGGTTAAGGAGTTCCTACCTTTGTACCCGGGTAGGGCCGTGAGTGATCCAACGGGTAAACCTTTTAAATACCATGCAATTAGCGTCAAACCTTTCGGATACCATCGCCCGGGAAATGTGCCATCGAAAAAGTGAAACCTTCGCAAAGAATTACTTCACCTTTGACCCATCATAAAATGGCGAAGAAAAATTGAAAAAATAAGCTGAAAACAGGAAAAAGAAACTTAATTAATGGTTAGATTTTTAATTTTTCTTACTGTCAGAAAGGATTTCTGTGGGTGAATCTGTGCTCACTTAAAAGTAGTGTGTTTGTGTAGTAATTTATGCCAAGAATTCTAAGAAAATCACCAAAAACCTCACCCTAAGTCTCAGTTAATTGTTAAAAATTGTAGAAAAAAATCTGGAAATATCTAGTGGCTTTTGTTTATTTTCTTTTGATTTTTCCAATTTTTTCGAAAATTGTTTGAGTTATTTAAAAATTAAAGAAGCTGCTGAAACTCTGAGAATAGTTTACTTTTTGTTGTAATGTGAAACCTTTTGGATGGTATGTCTCGGCCAAGGATGGTATCCGAAAGGTATGCACAAAAATGCATGGTATTTAAAAGGTTTTCTCGTGATCCAACAGACAGGGATTAAAAATCTATGTATCCCCGTAGGTTTCATAATCCCTGTCTGTCCGATCATCCACGTCCATACCCGAGTACTCGTACCTGAATAATGATCTGGCTGGCGCAAAGTTGTGCAACGCGAAAGCCTCATCGGCTACCACCGCCTCTCTTCTCAGCTCCAAGAGATTCCCTAGCACTCCGTGAGAAGTCAGATTCTCATTGCACATGATCCCTCTCAATCCTCTCACTCAAAAAAGGGAGCTCGAGTAAGAAACCATTTACACAGATGTCGTCGGAGCCCCAGCAGGTCACCGGTAACGTCAACTCATTTAATTCGTTCAACGTATCAGCAGCCCACAACAGTATTGTCAACTTCATTACAGAAACGGACACTGAGGGGCGTCAGATTCTACAATGGCTATCGCCACTTGAACCACATCAAAGACATCAAGGTGTGCGAACCGGCCGACTAGATGGCGTGGGAAACTGGATATTAGAAACCAATGAGTTCAGAAAATGGAGCGATACAGAAGATGGTTGCATTGAGCCAGTGTTGTTCTGTCACGGGAACCCGGGAGCGGGGAAAACGTATCTCAGGTAGCAAGGCTTTTCGTCTAGCGAGAGACAATGCGGATGTCACTGACGATTAGCAAATAGCTCCCTGGTGATCGATAGCCTGTGTGATCAGACTGAGCGGAAAGATATTGCTGTCATAGGGCTCTACTGCGATTTCCTTGCTCAGAAGGAGCAGTCCACCACAGATATGTTGGGCGCCATCCTCAAGCAGCTAATCTGTAGAGAAGGAATCCCAGAGCATATAAGGGAGGCTTTTCGAAAAGCCAAAAAAGAGTTTGGCGGCCGGGGTCTGCGACTTCCCGGTCTGGTAGAAATATTGAAGAAGGCTATTATATTACTACCGCGGGTATTTATATGCATAGACGCTATAGACGAATCCATTCCGAGGTACCGACGGGAGCTTCTCGAGTCGCTGCGAGAAATCATTCGGGTGTCAATAAACACGCGAATATTCCTTACCGGAAGGCCCCACATTGAGGACGAAATCATGAGAAGCTTTAGCAAAGTGGTTAAGATACCTTTTCGTCCTACGCAAGGTGATATTAAGAGCTATTTAGAGATGAGGCTAAGCCATGATACTGACCCCTATGCAATGGACGATGAATTGCGGGCGGATATTATGAGAGTCATCCCCGAGAAGATCTCAGAAGTGTAAGCAAGAATGCCAGCTTGAAGCATACTCCCAATACTAGCCTGGGCTATTGTCCACTAACATTTGTGCCTAGTTTCCTTCTTGTTTCCCTCGGCATTGATGCACTCTTGGGCGAAATTACAGTCTATCAGAGAAGAAAAAAGCTGGAGAGGATGACCAAAGGGGATGGTCTAGGCGATGCTTACGCGGCGACCTTATCGCGAATCAAGGCGCAGCACCGGAGTAGATCACTACTCGGCGTGCAAGTTCTAATGTGGGTGTCGCATTCGGAGAGGCCGTTGCGTGTTGACGAGTTATGCCATGCCCTGGGAGTCGAGGGAGGATCCACCGACTTGAATACTCAGAATATTCCTGCTCTAGAAGCACTGCTAGCATGCTGTCTGGGGCTTATCACGGTCGAGAAGTCCTCGTCCACCGTCCGCCCTGTCCACTACACTCTACAAGAGTACCTCTCCCGTAATTCCAATTTGTTCCTTAAGCCCCACTCGACGATTGCTGAGGTCTGTTTGACCTACCTCAATTTTCGAGAGGTCCGGGGTATTTCGCCTACTCTCCGCTCTGTTCCACCAACCGTGCCTTTTGTTGAATACGCTTCTCGTTACTGGGGTGCACATGCTAGGCGGGAAACCACAGAAAGTGTGAAAAAGCTTGCATTGCAGCTACTCGATGGATTCGATAAGCACATATCATCGAAGATACTGTTATTGGGTGAAATGGGAATTTGGGGCCGGTACTTTGATCGGGGAGACAGCCCTCAGGGATTCACAGGGCTTCACGGTGCTGCATACTTCGGGTGTGTAGAGATAATAGTTGCTTTATTGAAGATCGGTAAATGGGATACCCGGACAACTGATTGCCATGGCAACACAGCAATCGCTTGGGCTGCTAGGAGGGGGCATAAGGAGGCCGTGGGGATACTGCTGGATCGGAACGAGGCCCATCCCGACACAACCGATGAATATGGCAGAACGCTGCTCTTGTGTGCTGCGCAGAATGGATATGAGGGGGTTGTGAGGATACTACTAGAGCGGAACGACGTTAATCCTAACACAGCCTCCAAATATGGTGAGACGCCGCTCTCGCAGGCTGCCGAGAATGGACATGAAGAGGTCATGAGGCTTCTGCTGGAACGGGGCGTCAACCCCGACACAACTGACAAATATGGTCAAACACCGCTCTGGCGGGCTGCGCAAAATGGGTGTGTGGGGGCCGTGAGGATGCTGCTGGAACGGAACGACGTCAATCCCGACACGGCTGACACCCTATTTGGTCAAACGCCACTCTCGCGGGCCGCCGAGAACGGGCACGAAGGGGTCGTGAGGATACTACTGGAACGGAGCGGCGTCAATCCCAACGCAGCCGACATCCTACTTGGCCAAACGCCGCTCTCACGGGCCGTGCAGAATGGGCATGAGAAAATTGCAAAGTTGCTACGGGAGCGGTTAGATTATATTCCAGGGCATATAGCAGGCCCGCAGCCAACAGGGCTCTTCTATCCCGGGCCATCCGGCCTATCCGGACCCCTTCCAGAGAGGATCCGCAGGTCCTAATATCCAAGGATAAAACCAATTTTTTTCCCCCTACCTAGTAGACATACCCCTCTCCGCAGTCGAAGAAACTTGACCCCGTAGGATCCAAATTCTGCTATTGATTGTCGTTTACACGCGGACTGGCCGGCCAGCGTAGACGCCGGACCCCCGGGCCCGACCATTTACCTGGAATTTCTCATTTCCGCATTGCCCCTCCCACCCTCCCCCAACCACCTCATCCCTCTCCCCACTCTTAACTTTATTGTTTAAATTTTAACCAATTTTGTATACACCCTCTTGATTTGTAGTTTTTGTGTTTCCATTGGGTTAAGTTATTCTATGCCTACCCCTGATTGACTTGTATTATTGTATAGCTTGGATAGCAACAGTGTTCTATTACAGGTGGGGGTGTATGGGGGCTTAAAAGATGTGGACACAAGGTACCCTATACCCTCGAGGACGGGCACACCGCAGCAACCTTCCCTTTTCCTCCACCTTTTTTGTTTTTCTTTTTGCCACCCGCCCTTCGCCACCTATATTATTTACCTAATTGTGAGATAAACCTCCCCCCATCAAGGTCAAAGAAACCTAGCTTTCTGCCCCGCTATCTTTTTTTTCTGAATATCACAACTTATCATACAATACACCATACCCCCGCCACTCAATCTGCCCTCTTTTCTCACTCTTCCTGGCTGATTTTGCCTGCCCCTGCCCGTCGAAAAGCATTGTCGGAAGCTTGATGGAAGGGACACCTTAAGAGTCGGAGATTAGGTTAGGAACTCGCTCCAAAAGCTATATTAGCATCATATCTGGGATACCCGGGGGAGGGGTAGATTGCTATGTAGAGGGGCGTTAGTCAAGTCCGGAAATTGTAAGTTGGTATGCCAATATCGCATGTTTTGACGCTTTCGATTACACGACATATTCCCCTACTAGTACAGCCCAAACCCCCAGTTACCAGATTCAGAGAAACTGATATTGTGCCTTAAACTAGCGGTAAGGAATGATATAACAGTAGAAAACGGATCTCGAATCCCCAACTTCTATCTCTGGCAGTGCTACCTTTGGCCATAGGAACTTATGTGGCGGAAGGTCCCCACAAATAAATCGTCGTTCTAACGGGTGGATTTCTAGATAGCCAACCTGCAGAAGTTGGGTAGCTCTGGGCAAAAGACTTAGGCCCTGTTTGGCACGCCACCGGAAAAAGAAACTCAGTTTTTCCTAAAAACAGAGGATCTTTCCGAATAAAAATACTGAGTATTTGTCAAAATACTAGCGTTTGGCATGACAAAAATCCTTTGTTTTTTTGACGGCTTTTTGATTATTTTAGGGGCCGGGGGTAAAAGAGACTAGGCCACAATAAAAAGTTTGATGGTTTACCAGGGTTGTGACCAGAAGAAAAAAATCCATAGTGGGAAAATCTTTGCTGTCCTTTACTTTGTGAAACTACAGCAGTATGAATCTGTATGATATGATACAATAATAAATCAAGTTGTACCCTAATACAGGCAGGTTTATCAGAAATATCACACAAAAGAAATACAGGAAAAGTTTATCTGAAGGATAGAAATACTATAGTATTTATGTGCATGCCAAACACGACATAGTTTATTTATCCTATCTCAACCAGAAATACTGAGGAAAACTGAAAATACCATGGTATTTGTGGCATGCCAAACAAGGCCTTAAAGATGAGGCTTTAGCGTTATAAACGGGGGATTGCACACGGGAAGGTAGCACTGCAGAAATCCCCTCCCCGGCCCGCTGTGTTCTTGTCCGGGATTCTAGGGCTCATCGCTTACTTAAAGCCTTAATTAAATTTTAACATTTTCCTCCTTACCCCCCCTGTGTGTATGATACCCCCCCTATATTTTCATCGGGATCTAAAGTGTTTTTTTCTTTCACACTAGCTCGGCTAATAGTGTCTAGTGGGTTCGTAGTAGGTTACTATGCTTTGTCTTATTGTATCGCATGGTGTGCTATGTAAACTTGCTGAAGAAAATAAACAAAAAATATAGTACTATAATCGTGAGAATGTATATTTCGCTTCGCTTCATCATACTCTCAAGATTACAGACTGAGAACTAATCTATATACACAACATTCCCAGCCTCTGGTATTCGCTCTGTCATTCCATTCCTTGCCATTCCACTCATGGCATTCCTCCACTTCATTCCATCCGCCACATTCCAATTCCAGGCGGTGAGGAAGTTCATCCCATTCCAATCCAAGGTTACCAGGAAGTATGACAGCCACTTCTCACAACACTTGCTATTCCAACCCGCAGCCCGGAGGACGCGAGTGATGAGCTGTGACTTCTCCTGGGTGACCTGGTGTATGGGGAACATCTGAATTTTTGATTCTTGTATGTTTCAGAGCTTAGAAGTATGGGATTTCGTTAGACACCCGAAGCTCTTGTTCATATTCTCCGTCGAGCACCCTCCGGCATTAAGTCTCGTCCAAGAATGTCCGCCGATATGTTGCCCTGGCGACCCTCTATCATATTACCGGTAGCTGACCCTGCCCCAATCCTAAGACCTATCCTCGAGTATATCATGCTAGCGCTTGGGCGCAGATTAATAATTGGGACCGTGTGACAGCCAGAAGCCGTGGTCCCGGTATGAGCCTTCCCGATATTCAATTTGAGCCCAGGTACGATACCACACAGCACGAGGAAGAAGTCATGTAGGGAAGCAACGCAACCCACAAAACTCCTAATACCGTACCAGAGGAGTGTCAAAACGCGGCCATACTCCGTAATATGTGATATCGGATTAGGCAAGAGAGTGGTGGATTTCTTATTCTTGCTGATTCTCTTAGATACCTGAGGAGATTTCATGCTATTTTGGTGCTTCTTTGACTGGTCTGATATACAAACTTCGAGTAGCTGATATTACGTTCACCCAAAGTCACACTTCCATTCATGAAGTGAATCGAGTTGTCCCTTTTTTTAGGTAAAAAAAAAGAGAAAAAGAGAGGATCAAAGCCATCAAGGATTAGAGTGGAAGTCAAGAGCTCTGGATGGAATCCCCTCTTTCCCTGTAAGTTATCTATCATAGCCGAAAATGGTTTACATAGGTGGTGGGTTACGTCCTCTTCTCAAGGATGCTGTGCTACATCTATTAAGGAGCTTTGCTAATCCCGAGTAAGCATCCCGACCTTAAGCCCTGGAGATGAAAGTATGTCAGGAGCAAAACCTCTTAGTTAGGCTACGGGCGCAACAATTGCACTGGGTCTATATCGGCGTGATTTATTTTTACGAAGTTGTATTTCGAAGATACTGTAGGCTTTCTCCGGGGTTGTCCGCGGGCTCGGCTATAGTTTGAGCGGGGGTACAGAGGTTAGCAATATATCCGCCAAACCTTCACTGAGCCACGAGCCCCTCCCTCGTTCTTCGACTTGGCCTGGCATATGATGAGGCCCTTCGATATATCATAATAGTTATAAAAGACCCCATTGAGTAAAAGATATTTCATGCAATCCGTAATAGCGATTTTTATTTAACTTAGTATGGTAAATTTATTATGGAGGTATCTCTCCCAAAAAAAAAACCCTCCAAGAGAAATATGGAGCTTCCCTCTCAATCTTCCCTGCAGGCATCTTCTACTTTTCAAGCGCCCGGAGAAAGGGCGCTGTCAATACTCTCAGCTATGCCAATAGTTGATTCCAACCGATAGGATCACTAGAATAAGCTTTAATTCCAGCTAGTATCACAGCCTGCCGAGACCAAAAACGTATAGGTTTAAGCTGTGCCCCACTTTTGAAAGGTAAAAAAAAGACGGCTGCCTGTATTATCAAAATGCCTGTTTATTAATAGCTGTGTTCGGGTATTGCGGGAAATATCGGAGAGTGCAGTACGGGTATTAACGCGGACCGCAATCTACAGTACTGGGAACCGCTAGTACCGGGCGTAAGGCATATTGACAGAAGCTTTCGCCCAGCCATTTGACGCCAGTCACTTCTTGCCATGAGATCCAGGGCTGATGTACAAACAAAATTAATTCGGGAAAGTGGTCCGCCGGGAGCTTTTGGAGAACTATCAGTATCAATAATGATTCGGCCAGAACAGACTTGTGCAACACGAACACCTGATGAGTCACCACTCCCTTCGTGTACAGGCCCTCGAGAATCCCTAGACTCTCTAAGAGAAGTCAGATTCTCAATGAATACTATCCCTCTATATTTCTCTCAACAAGGAATTTAGGTAATAGACTATAGCGCAGATGTCGTCAGGGTACAGGCGGGTCACCGGTAATGCCAACTCGTTCGACTCGTTCAATAATATGTCAAAGACCTACAACAATAATGTAAAGTTCGCTTCATAAGTAGGGCACCAAATTCTGCAATGGCTATCGCCGCTTGGGCAACAGCGAATACACCAATGTGTCCGAAACGACAGGCTTAATAGCGTGGGGAACTGGGTGCTAGGAACTAAGGAGCTCCTGCGGTGGAGTGGTAAGGAAGATGGTTATGTTAATCTAGTGTTCTGTCCTGGTAATCCAAGAGTGGGGAAAGCGTATCTCAGGTAGGAAGGACACGCACATAGAGAAAAACAATGCAGATATCAGTAACTTGGAGTTTTTGTATAGGAAAGATACATTGCGGCACACCATATCAAATCCATGTGCCCACAGCTCTACGCGAACTCTAGACAAAGGTCTAAAATAAATGTGTTAAACTTTGGACATGCTAGGTTTTTTGGAAGGTTTCCCAAAGCCGTTTTAATATATTTGTGAAAACATAACGGCTCAAAAGCTTGCAATTTCAGTGTGTTTTAGTCTCTCTCTGGTTACAAAAGGGCACCTGATCCTCTATGACAGTAGGAACATCCTGAATACGAGTGATTGTCTATGATTCTGGCCTAAAAGGGGGGTGAAGATTTTTGATTTTTGTATGTTTCGGAGTGGGTGGAGATATGGTAGTGCTAGATAACCGAAGCACCCGCTCAGATGGTCGGTTCAGCATTCCTCTGATCCAAAATCCCAATGGAGCCCCAAACAAGCTCTTCAATGTGATATGCTCTAAGCGCAACACAGTGTTCCCAACCGTCCGGGGCCCCATAGGGCCCCACGGGGCGACTGCCGAGAGCCCGGAACGGGACGGGATCACAAAACGCGGTCCGTTCTCGTCCGGGAAATCCCATGACGGCCATCATTGCTAAGTGCGGCGGGCCCTGCAATGTACGATAAGATAAATTAGCGTAGGGGACTATGGGGGACGGCGGAGGATTGTGGGGGACTGCAAGGTAAAGCTTTTTGCGCCATTCAATAATTTCGTGTGCAAACAGAGGTAGGGACTTGTGTACTAGTTACGGGCATATAGTACCCGAACACTAGCCAGAAGTCCCACTGCAACATTTACCAACCCTAGACCTACCCCCCAACAAAAAAGTGGTTCGCCGAGCTTTTTTTTTAATGCTCGACTACTCCACTGCCCCCGGATTCGAACTCATGATGGTTGTTTGAAATTAGCCGACCAGTCTCGTAAGCCATCAGACCATAGGAACTGGTCGATAATACTCTTTCTTTTTGATATTTTAACTGCTTCTTCAGAAAATAGACAGTTCAGGCACCTAATACTTCATCCCTGGTAAAAGAGGACATCGATATCCAATCATTGTGCTCTCTCATGATATCGATAGAACCAGGAATGGGGGGTTCCGGTATGTATCTATGCACTACCTCCGAGACACTCGCTTCTTTGTCAGGGGACATTGTTCCCCGAATTTCATGGCTAGTATCCCCAATGTATATATTCTTTGGTACAGGAAAGGACAGGGGTAAAACTTTTGTATCGTAAATCACCTATGCGTATCTGACTGCCCAAACAAAATTCGGACTCAAGTGTTCGGGTTCTATATGCCTGTAACTTGTAAAAGACAATAAAAGAAGTGTGTTATTCTATTCTAACAGCTCGAGGGAATGGGTTCTTATTGAATAGAATCCCTCCCAATGTCCAATGATTGTCCCAAGTGGAAAATACATCGGAAATATGATGGACCGTGAGGATAACAATGAAGCACAAAATCCATCCCCATTATAATTGATATCTTCCCGTGCACGAGAACCTGCTGTGAAGAAAGTCTTTCACACCTTTAAACATTGTGATGCTACTTGTACAACCCCGGCATCTATGGTAGCCACTAAGTTGAATTTCCATCTCCAGTTCATCAATCCAAACTGGGTTGCGGCAGAGAAAAACGAGTGACAGGGGAGGACACCAAAAACAAAGGAAACAATACGGCTGTAGTAAATCTAATCCCAATGTGCAAAAAGAAACACAAAAATAACAGGAAAATAGTGAGTGATCCCTGGTGACTTTGAACACTAAGGAATAGGGTGACTACTGGGGACTGACGAGGACTACGGGGGATGGCAGGGCGGCTAGAGCCATTCCTCCCTGGGGACAGTTAGGCCTTAGTCCTTGGCAGTGAGTTGCAGGGCAAATTTGGAAAAAGGCCGGACGGGACGACGTCGTTCCTAGTCTAGGACGGACGGACTGTCCTATTGAGAACACTGGCGTAGCGGAACATGGAAGAAAGGTAGGCTAGTTCGCTGTTCTCTCTGCTAGCTAAGGACAGGGTAAGAGATACATATCTCCATCTAACTAACGACACCACAAAACTCCAAAAAAGCTCAACAAAATCAAAAGAAACACACTCAGCTGACAAAGTCTAAACACTAGAGATCACAATCAATCTAGAAATATCCTGACATTCTATGATCCTCTGTGATCCCTAAAGTCTATCTCTTACTAGTGTGCTAACTTCCGTATGTCTAAAGACAAAGGGCATGAAGGAAGCGTCATGAAACCAAATACCAGATACCTAATACTTAGTGACCATGGGTATCTACGAAACCAAAAACTAGTACCCTATACCTAGTAGAATGGGATGTGAAAGCTACAACCCACTGCTAAGTGTCCAGGTGCCGTGCACCACAAAGCCACATGTTCTGTAGATGCACATCTCCTAGCCGCATATCTGCCTGTCCGCATACCCTCATATCCGCTCAATATATATCCCCATAACCATCGAACCACACAACCGCCTAACTCCATGCCCTATAGGTAATCCAACATATCTCGCCGGACAAATTCCCGTAATACCTAGCGATGCTTAGTCTACAGCAGCGGGACACATGTTGGTCTCATCATCCGTAGTGTTCTCAACGGGCTAGGCCGTAGGCCGGGCCAAGGCAGGCCGCTCCGGAAGACAGCCTAGGCCCATATAGGCCGAATTCAATCGGCCTACGAAAGCCTATCAGGCCTGATAGGCGCCTATAGGCCCGGAGATTAGCGTTGAGAACAGATTGCATTAAG
>Ga0307509_10002170_pt1 | contig 32239 bp, 39 predicted proteins | sample 10_EM_MG_FD_202245 | JGI IMG/M metagenome (GOLD analysis project Ga0307509, IMG submission 202245) | Populus trichocarpa ectomycorrhiza microbial communities from riparian zone in the Pacific Northwest, United States - 10_EM | ecosystem: Host-associated > Plants > Roots > Unclassified | place...
TTGACGGCGAACGGAGTGGTTGGTTGACGGCGAAAGGAGTGTGGGGTCGACAGTCAGAGGAGTGGGAGGTCGATGCTAAACCAATGAGAGCTTGGCGGGGTATCTCTACTCACACAGTAGACTGTGGGGCGAGAGGGGAACGATGGACAGAGGAACAACTTGAAGTAGGAAGCCGACGGCCAAACGAGTGGTGGTCGACGGTGAAACGAGTGGTGGTTGTCAGTGAAATGAGTGGGAGGGAATGGTAGACGGTGGACCAAGGACGAACGAGACGGCGAAACGAGCGGGAGATCGACGGTGAATGAGAGAGAGCTTAGCGGGGCACCCCTCCATTCGCACAGTAGACTGTGGAACGAGAGGCGAGTGGTGGCCGGAGCTCTGAGCCGGACCGGGGAACTTGCCGTCGCGTTTGAGGGTCTTTGAGCGGCAAAGAACAGCTCGGAAGAAACGGCGCTTGGCGGCCATCAACAAAACATAGAGTCCGATTGTGGAGCACTAGCTGGAAGCGCTTCCGATCTGACTCGGCATTTTCCTGGTGACCACTCGGCAAGGCCCGAGCGGCCCGCCACGTCATCGGGCGAGCGCCGATCGATCCGCTCCCGTTGTTCGTCACCAACAGCAACCCTCGCCGTCGAGTCTACTCGACTGGTAGAAGGATTTTCTCGCCTACGCAAGAGGTCTCTCCCCCACCCCCACCAAAGAGCTCGCCCTTGGGTTTACCCCGTGGGTTGGGCTCGATCCATTCTTTCCGTCCACTTACTTCTCTCGCCGCCATCTCATTGCGTCAACTCTGGTCAAATTCTTCGGCCGCCACCTAGTCGTGATCCCCCGCCAAGCTCGCTCCCTCGCCGACTCGTTTCCTCGCCTACTCGCCCACTCGTTTCCTCACCGTCGGGTCTACCCGACTGGTCGAGCGCTTCCACGGAAAGACCCCTCTTCCCTCCTGGGTTCCTAGCCACCGGTCTGGAAAATACGGTAGCGGTCTCGAGCGTCGAGGAAACAAATGAACTAAACTTGAGTAATATCATGACAAGTTCATCCTCCATTCAACACCCTGTCGGATGTCCTCTCATCCGTGGCCTATGCTCCCCCTTGGACCTCCCATCCGCTCGCCCGACCCCCTCTCAACCTCCTCCACCACGCCACATACAACGGTTTTACCCAGGAGAGAGGCACAAGGGCTCGAATTGTTGTGTACATACATGTCATCTACCTGCACGTTGTTTCTGTTGCTCCGTCACTCTGGCCGATTTTTTCTCCAACGGCCCCACCCACTTCCCCAAGGTTGCGGGGTTTTTGCGTTTCGGCTGGTGTCGTCCGGACCTGTAACCAGCGGGACGCCCGCGTCTGTCCTCAAGAAATTTGATATGTTTCGGAACGTTCGGCGTGCTTAGTTGAAACGGGGCTTAGTTGAAACGCCTCAGCTTCACCCGTCCCTCGAATTTCAAACTTTACACGTACTTTTGGCTTCTCTGGGGCGGATCGAAGAGCTTAGGTCCGCTGTGAAGTTTGCGGCTCTCGATCCCCCCCCGTCCGGCGTCAGGGTGCTGCCAGTCCGAAAGAACCTCCCCTAGCGGTTGTAACTGGTGAACTTCCCCTGACTTTCCATCAGTAGCTTGGATCTAACGCTCCGTCGGGTACCTCTAGGTCTCACGGTCGGCCTGACACCCTCCCAGGCATCTCAGCAAAGGTGGAAACTGGCACCCGCTGTCACCGGACGCCGATGGCGATCGCACCCCCAACGCGGACCCCGTCAGACGTCACGACGGCTTCATGTCGCCTGGCGGTTTCGAACCAGTTCGACCACGTCGGCCCTCAGTGGGTCCGCTCCCTGCACTCTATGGCTAACGCCTGAATTGATGCTAGGTGAAGAGACGATTCTTTTGGCTCCTCCATTAGGGTTTCAGGGGCAGTTCCACCACTTCACCATATTCCTCCGTCCACCCCCCTCCACGCTACTCCTGCCACACCCATCCACGCGTCCTGCCCAACTGAAACCCCTTTCCCGCCATGTCCGAGAGCACCTCCCCATCCAGCAGTATTTCTTCTCCTGCTCCGGAGGACGTAGAGCTGAGACCTTCCAGTGTGGCCGAGAAGGAAGCTGCCTCGCTTCAAAACCTCTTCGACCTGATGGAAGAATTCACTCCTTACATGGGGGGCACTTTCGTCTTCGACAAGGAGTGGTGGGAGGAAAAGACCAGCAATTGTGGCCTCCAGGTGCGCCCCTTTTCACTCAATTCCTGCCACATCTGACAATATGCCTGCCGTAGTAGATGTTTAAGTGCGTTCTCCTCCGAGCGCTCCAAACGACTGCGACCGTGTTCTCCCCCTCTGCTGCTCCAACCCCAGAACGCTGTCAAGAACTCGTGGAAAAATACAACCTGAAGGCGCGGCCTCTCTGGGAAAGGGAAGACGTGGAACTTCCAAAAAGGCAGCTCGAGTGCGAGGAACTTTACACGGGGATTGTTTCCGAGTTCTACGCTCCGCCCAGCTTTGGAGACTTTGGAGCGGTCCCGGAACTCACTGCTGTCACGTTCGACCCGGTCTTCCTCCAACACTACAGCGGCTTTGAAAGCCATCTGCTCTTCGGTCGTACAAGCAACGATGCATTGGAATTTCAGGACAAATATGGACTTGCCGTTGTAAAAGTTCTCCAGACGTTTAACCAACACCACGCGGCCCGAGCACACCTTCACCTCCGGAAGGTCTATGGCAAAGGGGCACCACTTCCATTACTTAGTCCCGCTTCCGCTGCCGCGATGTGGGATGTGTGTGATTCTCACTACTACCGGGAACAGATCACCATGGTGTGCCTGAAGGTTTTACGCGGTTTTTCAAACCTCACCAATTCATCTGTCAGCTTCACTCCTGGCTCGAACCCTTCCCACAGATTGCATCCAACCAAGGTTACGATTTCCAACACTCCCTTCACTGGCTCCTACGACCAAAGCAAGACAGTAATGACCTGTTCATTGAGGTAGGTTTTACCCATCGGTTCGCCTTGATTCCTCGTTACTCACCCTCACCCAGTTCTACCGGGCGCTGATGGAGTGGTCTCCTGACCTCCACCTCGTATCCCTACTACAAAAATACCTTGCCCCGCCCTCTCGAGTCAACCCCCTTGTCCGTGGGCAACTGAGAACAATCGAAGAAAGCGACAAAATCGAGGTCGCCCTCCGTCAAGTCACGAAGCTATGGCGCACAATAGAGACCCCTTACGACGCAATTGTCAACCACACCTGCCTTGACTGGAGGAACCAAGCACTGGTGGACCAAGTCTCTCCAGTCCTTCCTTCCGCAATGTTCGACCTCATGCTCGGAGACAAGACCAGGAAGCTCCTTCTCAATAGATACACGGACGTCCACAACATTCGCCGCCGCATCCAAAAATTTCTCAAGCTCTTGGCTGAAAATACGCAACCCCGCCCCCCACCCGTGCAACTCTGGTGGGATGGCGTCAGCGAACAGGCGGGCCCTCATGCACCCTGGGTGTCAAAAACCCTCGCGGAAGACAAAGACTTCGAGGTCCTCCTCGAATCCTGGGTTGACGACAACAGAGTCCTCCAAGACTGGCTCCGGCAGTACGAGAAAACCACGCTCCTGGTCAACAACTGGGACGAACCATCCGGTCGGGTTTTCTCTGAGGAGGTCGCGATCGAGGTCATGAAGTTCGGAAAGGTGGGCTCTTTCACCGCACCATTGGGGAACCAGCTCATACCCGCTTCTAGGTCCAAGCGGGTCTGTTCGACAAGAAGCGCAGCCGCATGTTCGCGGAAAAGTCGATCGAGTTCACGCAAGAATGTGCAGCGCTTGGTCTGTTTGAGGCCAGACCGCCCCGGTTCTCCCAACTCTTCTTCTACAACTTCACTGACAGCGAGACCAATCAGCTGCTCGGACAGTCTGAGTCAGGGGGCGCAGTCTCCCGTCGTGCCGCAGAGGCCTACCTTCTGTCTGGGGTGCGGTTGGAATCCTCCTGTGGGATGTCTGACGCGTGGTACAACTACGTCGAGTCCAATTCCAGACTGTTCACGCGGCCAGACCCCCTTGACCCTCCCTCCTTGTCCCGCTCCCCCCTCTTTCCACCGTCACAACCCTCTCCCCATCCACGCCCCAACAGCCAACAGCTGGAGTCTATCGGATCAACCCTCAATTGGCGCAAGGTGCACTCCCGGCCGCGGCCGACAAAGAAACCCGGAAGGGCTCTTGAAGACCATCCGGACGACTGCAGCGAAGACGGCCCACTCAACAACACCATCTCCCCATCTTCTACCACACTAGCCTACCGTCAGTGTCTGACGGATGCGACTTGCCGAGACGATGCCCACCGGGTGGAGACAGGTGAAGAGGAAGACGGAATGAAAGAGCCGTCCGGGGCAGGGGTGGAACAAGATGAAGGAGCCTTGGGATCTCCCATGGCCGTGGCAGAGCAGGGGGAGACTGACGTGAGCTCAGACGAATACCAGTTTTCCGACTCGGACGACTGGCCCACTACCGCCTCTTTCGAGGGTGGCATGGGGGAACTGTTGAACCGAGCGGATCTCGACGCGTCCAAGAAGCCCGTGGTGAGCGTCATCCCACCGTCAGGTGCCACGGTCCGCCATGCTCCCTATGAAACACTGGGACCCGCCAACGGTCAGACCAGTGGAGCAGGAACGTCAGGCAAACGGGCACGCCAAGATTCCAACACCTGTGAGGGATCTTGACCTGTCCCACCTCCATCCCACACTGACCCTGTTTTCGCAGCAGATGAAATGAGTCCGCTGTTGCCTTCCAAAACTGACAGGGCACATGGACTCAAGAGGCTTGCAAAGAAGCGTAAAGAAAGGATCTGATCAGGCGCTTTTCCCTTTCGACCGCGATCTGCACCCTGGTAACGAATTCGTGACATTGGACAACGGTGATACCTGCTCGTTTTCTCCTTCGCCCCTTCACTCTCCCCTCCCACCCCTCCCGCTTCGGTCCACTTGCTCCTCCCGTCCCCGTCCCCCCTCCCCCTTCGGACACTGGCTGTAGTCAATGTTTTCCTCTATAGTCAATTCCTCTGCTATCTGAGAGCTTCGACCTTCCGCATTCGTAATAAGCTGCTCCCCAATGTATAACGCGGGTTTTGAAAAGGCAAACGCTGTACACATCTCACCCACCCCTTCACATCGCCGCCACAGAGTCAGCCAACGAAACTCACCCCCGGGCTGTGGATGATAAACCGCCAGCTCATCCCCCTCGCCGCTGGCCCTACTCAAACAAGGCAGTCACCAAGAGGAGCCAGTCCTCCAAGCGAATGAGTGCGAACCCTCCACCATCTGATTTGGACATCCCTGAACGTCGATGGTCCAGCTTCTGCCCTCTAATCGCACTCTGCCGGCAATCGATCGCTTTTTTGGAGTTCGTCCGAGTTTTCTGTGGGGACCTCCTCTGCCTTGTCAGCTTATTTCCCCCTTCCCACTTCACCACTTTACAAAAGCCCTCGCTTTGATAATTTCTTTGTGCTCAATGCCCCCCCTTCGTTTCAAGGATCTTTGCCTCGTTTTCACTCTCCCCGCTTTTCCTTTCCCCCCTTCGTCCACCAAACGTGCTCTCGATGTCCCTAGGGCCTTCCCATATAAAAACTCCTTAGCGTAGAGCACACACAGTAACAAACTTTCGGGCCGTCCCGCTCTCAGTTGTCATCCTCACAACCATTGCCACCATCTCTCCTTCATTGTTCCCAACTGGCTTGTCGTTGCCGTTGTTGTGGTCGTCTTATCGTAAACCTGCCCCCTCCAGGTCATCAAAGTCATTCTCATTTATGCCGTTCGGATTGTACAAATATTAACTCACCCCATAATAGCGTCTTGTGGCAATTTTCCACAAATCTTTTGGCGTGAGTCGAGAATCCCTCTGATCCACGACTTTCACCCGGGATCTTCGAATGTCGGAGACCATCGGCACGACTTTCGTAAGTGAGACAGACTTACGAAAGTACAAATTTCTTGACTGGATCTCCGCCCTCGATGTTGAGAGGCTCTAACTCCCTGCCAGACTTTGTGTTTAGGCAGGAGGCCGCCCACCCGAGTCGTCATTGGACCATCCGTTCACCCTCTAGTTCCATTCTCATCTGGTCATCCTCTTAGGACCCCTACTACAGTTGTGAACACACTGTAAAGGTGTGCGTTCGCTACGTCAACAACTTGTTTCACTGCCCGACCAGCCGCCGCCATCATCCGCGTCCACTCTTCCCCCATCCCTCGCATGCTCCATTGCCTACGACGTTTGTTTGCCGAGTACCCCCGTCCCCCCACCCCCATCATATCACCATCCGGCCGCATCCTCATCCTCTCCACTCCGGCTAAACGCGCTATCAGAAGATGCACATGAAGAAGCAGTCGGCCCTAGCAAGAAACCGTCGCCTCCGCCTGCGAAGAGAGAAAAACGGGATGAACGTGAATTTCCGTTCTTCCGGCCTTGCACTTCCTCCACTCACTCACAATGCTTTACTCGGTCGCGCAAGACTTACTTCCTCGGGGACCTTTGCCGCTCCCTGTCCCTTGCAACGACTGAAGACCTGGTCTATCGTCGCTTGCGGTTCTTCTGCCACCGCTCGTTCATATCTGCTTTTACAGTACACTGCCTGCGCCCTCTTTGAGGCCACTCACGTATCCGAAGCTGAGAACAAGCAACATTCCGACTGCCACCCCTTCCTTCGGTCCTGGAGCTCCTCCATTCCCGCCATCAACTGCCTCTTCGATTCCATCGGAGAAGTCCTCGCGGCGGTCGTCGGTCGGGTCCTACCCTACCCCATCCGATGTCCCGCAGCTTCCAACTCCTCCATCCTCCCACTTGAACGTCCCCTCCCCTGCCAACTTAATGTCCCCCACGACCCCGCCAAACTACAAGGGCGGCAGCGCGAAGATAGTCTCATCCGCCACTTCCAACACAATGCAAATCCCGGGAGACAGCGTCCCTCCACCATACCACCACGTTCACTCGCGAAAGTCTTCGTCACCAATACCGGTGCACCCGAAGATGCAGACTTCAATAGACACGAAACATACATCACCGGGGGGAGGGGGGGTGTCGGGTGCTCATCGGTACTCGCCTCCTGTGAAGTCCAATACCGTCTACGCATCCGCCCGGCCATGCGTGTGGTAAAGCTTATTCTTATTCCGTTTGTCATCCGTCCCCACTCTGCACCGTCCTGGCCTATTCTATCTTTCAAGTGCCTTGACAGCATGATTTTTTAATCGTTTGGCAAACCGCTCTCAGTGACGCCGGGTTGCTTGGGGACCACAACGGTGTATGCATCATCATCCATTCACATCCCGCTTTCGAGCTCATGCAATTATCCCTCGGAGTTCACGGACTGAACAATTTGGTGCCTGATTTCTCGCTATCCGCCACCTGGCGTGCATATCTTAGGAATTACTGTTGTCGTAGCTCATAGTCCATCCTAGTTCAACGACAAAAGGTGTTGATATATGGTTCACGGAATCTAGCATGCTACGTGTGCCTCATGACACTTATCAACAAAACATTAATCCCTGCCCATGACTGAGTGACTGTCCGTAAGGCTACGCCGTCTGCAAACGAATATCTATGGACTCATAAGGGAACTGTCACGATCCCGTCCGCTGTGTCGGGTCCCGGATATTTACTCCAAACCGCACATCTGGAATCGCGGAGCCAAGGTCATTTCGTGCGGAACTCGGACAACTGATGAAAATATGCTGTTCGGATTGTACAAATATCAATTCACGCCATAATAGCGTGTTTCGTGCCAATTTTTCACAAGTCTTTTGGCGTAAGTCGAGAATCACGACGGTGATCGTGAATCACGTCGAAATTCCCCCCGATCCACATCTCTCGTCTGAGATCTTCGAATGTTGGAGATCGCAGTCATGACTTGCGCGGAGTCACAGCCGACTTTTTTGAGTGTTTCCAGACTTTCGTTGGTCGGACGAACTTACGAAAGTTTGAAATTATTATCTAGATTCTTGTTCTCGATTGCCGAGAGTCATGGGCAGGGGGTTAACGGTTTGTCGATATCGTCATGAGGCACAGGTAGCATGCTAGATCCCGTGAACAAGATATCAACGCCTTTGTCATTGAATTAGTATAGACTGTATGAGCTATGACAATAGTGATTCAAAAGCGTGCATGCCAGATGGCGGATAGCGAGAAACCAGGTCATTCAGTCAATGGGGTCGCAAGGGATAGTTACATGAGCTCGAAAGCAGGACGTAAATAGCTAATGACATATATACACAGTCATGGTCCCAAGCAATGTGGCGTCATCGAGAACGATAAACAATCATGCCGTCGGGGCACGAAGATAGAATAGGCCAAGACGGTGTAGAGCGGGGACGGATGATGAACCGAATAAGAATACGGTTTACCGCACGCATGGTTGGGCGAACGCGTAGACGGTATTCAACTTCACAGGAGCCGAGTGCTTATGCCCACTCGACATTCCCTCCGGTGATGTATGCTTCCTGTCTATTGAGATCTGCATCTTCAGGTGCGCCGGTATTGGTGACGAGGCAGGGACCAATGGGGTCGCGACCGCGCGACTTGAGGGAATCCAACATGTTGGTCACCGGTCGTCGGCCATGAGCTGTTGAAGTCCCACCCAGGGAGGTCGGTGAAAGGCTTTAAACTGAGCGAAATACAGGCGTGTAAGAAACAAGTAGAAGAGAGGACTCGATGGAGGGATAGTGGTGTGACCTGGAGGGAAGAAACCAGCCGGGGAGAGGCCTTGTCCGTCACGGCGCCCTGGGCGAGTGGGGGAACGGGCGATGTATTCGATCTGCCAATGAGGGGCGGAGAGGCGAGCAGAGACGGTATCGGAAAGGGGACGGGCTGTCCGACGCAGGAGATCAAAGGCAGGAGATCGAAAGCTCGATGGGCACTTTCGCGAGCGACCGTGGTGCTATGGCGGAGAAACGTCATCTCTCGTGATTTGCATCGTGTTGGAGGTGGCGGATGAAACTATCTTCGCGCTGTCGCCCTCGTAGTTTGGAGGAGTTGCGGGGGACATTGAGATCGCAGGGGAGGGGACGCTCGAGTACGAGGATGGGGGAGTTGGAAGCTGCGGGACGTCGGTTGGGGTTGGGTAGGACTCGACCGACGACCGTCGCGAGGACTTCTCCGATGGAATCAAAGAGGCGGCTGATGGTGAGGATGGAGGGGCTCCGGGACCAAATGATGGAATGGCGGTTGGAATGTTGTTCGTGCTCGGCTTCGGATGCGTGAGTGGAAGTCCAGAAGCCAGGATGGTCAAAGAATTGCGTGGTGGTGCGGCGGTGCGGCTGTAGTGGAGGATTGCCACGGGGTGAGAGTGGCCCTCACACTTGCCGCCAGCAGTCCGGTGGAACCACGGGCAGTTGTGGGCCGGCTCCTCGGGCAGACCTGCTGTGGGAGGTGGAGGTTGCCGGCGATGTGGGTAACACGTCGCGTGGTGGTCGTGCTTGCATGCCGCATGGTTCTTGGGCGTCAGCGTCCTCTTGAATTCCCATCTCCGTCTCTGTCGCTGCCAACACTGTTGTGCACCCCACCTGCTGCCATTCACCGCCCCCAAGTTTACACAGCTAGAAGTGGCACAGGGCCCCTGCCACAGACCCGGGTCCCAAGCAGGTACGCTCTTTCAGTCTTCCCGGTTATCTTCCGCCTTTGCCTCCGTCTCATTTCTCATGACACATCCGGCGATTTGACAGGCTCGCTTCTTCGCTGCCTAAGGTATTTGCAAAAAAACAAAACCACTGGCAGCGGGTTTTTTTCTCTTCAAATTCGAGGAAAGTCACTGAGGACGACCCAGAGCGGAAACACCGCTGACGCGATGGAATAGTCCCCTGCCGAACGCATAGGCAAACAGTCAACCGCTGCACCAGGAGATTGGTGGATGGTAGGGAGGACTTGGCGTCACGGTAGGACGGATCACAGCCTGAGGGCAAGAAGAATCGTCACAGAGAAGTTGATTTTTTTTTTTAAATCGCCGACCCATATTTTTTTTCAAATACGCGAAGGCTCCTATCACAATTGCTCAGCTTGTCATCAGCAGCGAGACAGGAGGAGAGGCCATGGGAGACGCACCAAGTCCAACCCAACAATACACCTATGAGAACGACGGCATCCAAGTAATATCACACGAGCCAGTGCGGTAAGCCGTCTCTCCATATCAGCAACAGCCTTTTGGCGATCTTGAAGACACGTTAGGGTGATCTGTGATGGGCCATGGTGGTTTGTGTGTCGAACTACGGCGAGAACTTAACGGCGGTCACTTTGTCGCGGTGTTGGGGAAATTGTGGTCACGTGATCGACGCATGACCAGGGATCGCCTGGTGCCGTCTCAGGTCTCGATGCGTGACGGTCTGTTGTGATCTCCACCTCCGCCGCTTCGCCCGAGAGTCTACTCCCGGCGTAGAGCTCCGTCTTTGCTTGTTTCGATAGTTCTCATTCGACGCCTCGCCCAGCAGTTTACTACCTGGGTAGCCTCCCAGCTCGTTCCAACTGTCCTCAGCCAGCAGTCGATCTCACCCCAATCGTTCTCGCTCGAAAAATCCCCCCGGTGTTCAGTAGTCACCCCTGTCCCAACAGTCCCGGTTCTTATTTGACGCCTCGCCCAGCAGTTTACTGCTTGTGTAGAGCTTGCACCGCCCAACTCCAACCATCCCAGCCAGTAGTCGTCCCGCCGTCTCGAACTCACCCCAACCATTCTCGCTCGACGCCTCCCCCGGTGTTCAGCTAGTAGTTGCCCCTGTCCCAACGGTCCCGGTTCTTATTTGACGCCTCACCCAGCAGTTCACTGCTTGTGTAGAGCTCGTACCGCCCAACTCCAACCGCCCCAGCCAGTAGTCACCCCGCCGTCCACAGCTCGCTCCAAGTATTCCTCACTCAGTGCTTCGCCCAGCGGTTTACTCCTCGGCAGATCTCCTCCTGTTTCAACCACCCTCAACCACGATGGTACAGCTGAGGACCTACAAGGTCGAAGACGGCGTCATCTCCACTTTCGAACAAGACCCGATATGTGATCCCGTTGAAGCAGTTCCGGTGGAAAGCTGGGACCAGAAGTATGCCGTGCTCTTCCCCGCACTCCTCAAGCGGCCTTTACAACGAAACCCGGTCCCCCCGGAGTGCAGAGTGGAAGAACCAGTCCGCGGTTTCCCGATTCGCTCGCTCATGCTCGTACAGCACTACCCATGGTGTCCATATCTCCCCGGGGTTGTCAGCTACCACTACCGGATATTTAGAGGAATGTCTGTCATCCCCAGCCTGGAGCCAACCAAGACAGGTCAAACCTTCTGTTTGGACGCGGTCATGGTTTCTCGGTGGAGTGTCGTGGAGAAGGTCATGTGGGACGCGGCCGGATATATCTGGGGCATCAAGCATACTGGGATAAACATAGAGGCACCTAGGCGGCCACGGGAATACGGTTACGAGAAACGGTACAGCCGCAGAAGGGATGCTATTGCGGCCATAAATAATTCACTCCATGCTTTCCACCAATTCCTGGCCTATTGTTCTTACCTCCTCGCTACCACTGGACTGTCATCCCTCCCCCCCAGCAATTATAGAATATATTTCCACGACGCAAGCAAAGCGCAGGGTCTTACGGACATGCCGGAGGATTATTGGACCCTCACCTTGCTACTCTGGAGCTCGCTTGGCGAGATTCACCGTGCTCGAAACTTTGTTGGTGTCATCATAAACCACTTGGAACCCTGCGACTGTGGGTGCATGGCTAACATGGAGTCTTATGGCGTTCCAATTTACGTCCATTGGCCAAGTATTCCATACGCGGACGGTTCCCCGCCAGGCTGCAATGGTGGTGCTCTAGTCCGATGGTGCCCGCCTAGCTCCGCCTTTACGACCCCGAATCAACCTCCTACCACCGTCAGCGAGAGGGCAACCCCTGACGGTCCTCGCCCTCCTACCCGCATCGCCCTAGATCCACAGTCTCCAGAATATCCCTGGGAGTATGTCAAGGAGAGGGAGAATGAAATCAGGAAGCGCCCTCTGGACTCGAGTTGTATTGCGCGCCAGAAATCTGCCAAGTTGTTCAGAGCACCAGGAACTAGAGGGGCTGCTGTGTACGAGTTCACCCTCCTTCTAAAGACTGATCCAACAAGTGGCAAGGAAGTCGAGGGATGGGACCGGGCTCGGATGACAAGGGGTGATGTCGCCAATGGGTGGGACAGTTTCCAACCTAGTCAGCTATGGTGGGCCAGCCCCTTTCCTTCTTCCCTTCATTATTTAAATCAGCGACTTAGGTTTGATTGCATAAGGAACGAGTGGAATTACTGCCAGAAGTTCGAATTCGAGGGGCACAGTGCTCCTTGCGGTGATGAATCGGAAAGTGATGGTGAACTCGGATGGTACCGCCACGCCGTGCCCACTCCCTCCCTTCAGTGGGCTGACACTGAGGCCACTCCGGTCCAGCAGTCCATGGTCGAACAGATAGAGGTTGAGTGCTCTGCGGAGGAGATGTACACTGGGGACTCTGCGGATGAACAGATGGATGTCGAACAAATGGATGTCGAATGCTGTGGGGTTGAGCAGGTGGATGCCGGCCACTCTCTGGCGAAACAGGAGATCCTGGTCGAGCACCCCATGGTCGGGGGGCTACATGCAGAACGCTCTGTGGACGAGGAGACCCATGTTGACGGAGCAGTCGATCAGATGGACACCGAACCCTCTACAATTGAGCAGATCAAGACTACACCCGACCATGACCAGGATGGAGCTATCTCGTATCTCGTCAACCTCTGGAACGATGCCGAAGAATTCCTCTGCAAGCGGTTTGGTCTCCTGGTAGTCTCCGGCGAAGTAGACAAGGGTCAGAACCAACTCTTGTCTGTGAGTTTAGGTCTCACTCGCGTGGACCCACGAGTCAGCATCGTCCAGCTACACGCTTCATTTCTCAGCAAGAGGTGGCCAGACAATATTTGTGACCTCTCCCCAGATGGACCAGCCAGCGATGGTGACTTCCCGATTCGAACCCCCAACTCCACTGTCAATGTGACTGCCTTCGAAGAGAAATACCTTCTTTCTGTTGGCGGTGTACAGTGGAAACTACTGGTGGAGGACCCGCTCACGCTCCTCCAGATAGAGAGGGAGGAGTGGGACATGAATCCTAACGACCTAGCTGAAAACTTGATCAAGAAAGGGCTTCCTTTCCAGGTCCTCAACACGCATGTTCAGCAAGGGGTCACCTTCCATGACCACCCAGAACCTGTGATCCACTCTACCGGGGGAGCACCAACCCAAGCAGACTATGCCGCCTACCAAAGAGGGTTGGGAAACTTCTTCTTGGCCTACCCACACGCCTATGCCGCTGCTCTGTGTGCTGGAGGGATTCTCTGGAGGATCGCGATGGATGCTCTTCCGCCACCAGGAGGACAAAGCATCATTCGGACCTTCCACAAAAGGGCTTGCTTCTCACAGACCATTGGTGGGGTGGTGTATTGGACGCCTCAGCTGAGCCAGTATGAGGAACATTTCATTGTTGGGGTGTACCGGTGGGCTGAGAGTAAGTGAAGCTATACAGTGTCCCCAATGCATTTACTGACAGATTTCAGCGCCCTCCAGGAGTCCTAGAGAAGACAGCTGGTGGCCAAAGCCGCAACAGTGGGCCGGGTCTGGTCTTGACTTTGGTGCTTGGGCTCCTTTGGACGAGGCGTGGTACCAGGACCGGTGTGCTGTGCTCAACACGGCAGAAGCCCGTTGCATTAGGTGCAACAAGTGGGCAGGCTCGATAAAGTACTGTGCAAAGAATAGCAAACTGTTTCTTCGATGTGCTCGCTCACTCGCCGCATCATTCTTGGAGGACCAGCGTCTAACAAATTGATTCTGTGAGTTTCTGGTGTGGTTCGTGACCTTTCTGCGCTAATACCATGTTACCCAGTGCCAAACCGTGCTCCCTTTACCATCAGTACAGAGGCTACATACGAACGTTTTTTACCACCATTGTTTTCGAATTTCCGTGACATATACACTATGTTTTCCGAACCCAGAGAGAGCTTTATATGTGAGAAGTCTACTCCCGGCCCAGCACCCACAAACACCCGGGATCTTGAGACACCATATTGGTGGACTCATTGGACTCACAACTTATCTGACGAGCTGAGCGATTTTTAGCATTCAGAGACCGGAAACCATGCATCCGGTTGTGGTAATTTGTGCATCTCGAGTCATAATTACCACATGCCGGCTTGTGTGGACTCGCTCGACGCCACCAAGGGGGGGCAGTCACTCAAAAATTACTATTTTTACAGTCGCCGTATCCAACTTCACCGGGGGATCAGTGGGTCCACGGCAAATCGATCGTCAACCAGCGCAGGCGGCTAAGTTCCCCTCGACCCGACCACCACATTGGGAGTGAGCTTTCACTCGGTGGGGCAGTTGGTGGCCTCGCCAGTGGTTCCAACCCACTGGTTTGGTCCTCCCCTCTCGTCGTCTTTTACCGCCCATCGACTTCAAAATCGATAACTGTTATCGAGCCTACTCAGCCGGTGGGCCCTCGAGCATACATTTCTCATCCCTCTACCTTTGAATAGGGTACCCTGCCCTGTTTCCCCCTTCCTGGCCCGATGGACTCTTGCCGCGCTAAGTTGTCGGTCGGATTGGGTGGAGCTCGCCTGCATGAAGGCAGCTGCTCGGCGGCATTCGTGGTATCATCCCTCTTCCCGTACTCCTTCGTTCCTTTGGGTTTCACCTTCCAGCCCCCAGTGAACCTTCTCTGCGCGTTAGCGTTACAAACCGCGTCCCCCCCCTCCCCGCCCGATGTGGTTGACCTTGAGCGTTAGAAGAACCTTTTTGTTCCTCTGTTCGGTCTTCCGCGATACCGACAGTCTTTTCAGCAAACTTCCATATCAGGCAATAATCGTGACCCGCGGAGATCCGTTCGACAAAGCTGTATGTAAAGTCTAGCCATTCTCCTTATCCCCGAACCACCACCTGCTCCACGATAGATTCTAGCAAACGCGACACCTCACAGGGGGGGTCTATTCCTGGAGAGTTCTCATTTCCAGCTCACGGTGTCATCTGGCGTCTATTCTCAGGGACGCACCAGCCGTCACCCCGGAGTCTACTCTAGGGTCAGACGCAGAGTTCAACCTTCGTTTGCACGCCTCTACGATTGGACAATCCGTGATCCTCACACTGCCAACGCCCCACTTTCACGGTTAGACTGCCCCGGGTCCCCCACGTCGTTTTTCCCTTCATTGCCGGTTAACCCCTTCCGAACCTCCTCCGTCCACTGCCTCTAACGGTATGACTGTAAGCTGTTTCAGCTTCCATCCGGTGCTGTACGCTAACAAACACCTAGCTCAGGACCTTTGAGCTTGGCGGAGACATCATCTCTACTCATGAGAAAGACCCGAGGTGCGATCCCACGAGAATCCTCGGCGCCCCATCGGCAGACGACCGATTGGAGATCCTCTTCCCGCTCCTGGTCCAGTCGCCCCTGCGGAGAAACCCCATCCCCACGGAGTTGGGAAACGTCGAAATGGTCCCTGTCCGTGGGTTTCCCATACGTTGGTCCACAGTAGGTTTGGAATGGTATCCGTACCTTCCAACCGTCATCAGCTTCCACTACCCGATCTTCAGGGGGATGGATACCTCTCCCCGTATCATCCACGACGGCACGGGCTACAGACTGGAGGCGTCTGTCATTTCCTGGTGGTCAGCAATTGAACTCGCTATGATCGACGTCATTCAGTCTCTCAAGGAACAGCGTATGACAACATCCGGGCACAAACCACCCAGCTACCCCTACCAGTACGGTTACAAGTGGACGCATCCTCGGAGGCGGGTTGTCAAGGGTGCGGTGAGGAAATCGCTCTGCGCCTTCCAGCAACTGCTGGCCTATTGTTCATATGCCGCCGCCGGTGTGGAATCCCCCGTCCGTGGGCGATCTGAACCATTCTATCGAAACCCAAGTCTTGTCGAAGACATCATCATTGATAGGCCTCCTTCCACTGGTGAGGCCGATCGCCCCCATATCCTTCGCAAGCTGTTGTGGGGGACCCTTGGCGAGATCCGCCAGACTCGCAACTTTGTTGGTGCCGCAATCAGCTACAGACAGCCTTTTGACTATGAGTTCCTCAGTGAAATGGTCAACTATGGGGTGCCCGTCTACGTCAGTTGGTCCAACCTTATCCATGAACACAGCTACTCGGCACAGCCTCTAAGGCACCTCCTCTCAGAATGGTGCCCGCCCTCTGGAGTCTTCAGATCATCAGGTTCGCTTCCCGAAGCCTTCGGGTCCAGGGATCCACCTGCCACTCATCTTGACGAGGATACTTCCCCTGTCCACCGGCCCTCCCGCGATCATCACACCTATGCCGTTCCTGACAAACGATCCCCACGGTACCCTTGGGAGTATGTGAGGAAAAGGGAGGATCAGATCGCGTCGAAACTTACCAAATCAGGTTCCTCCAACCAATCCATCCTGGCCCGCGCGGACTCGGCAAGTCGACTCGTTCCACTCGGAAGGCGGGGTGCATCGGTGTACCAATTTGAGCATGTGGAAACCTTGGACGAAAGCACAGGAGAGGTGACAGAGATGTGGGACCGCGTCGCGCTCACAAGACCAGAATCTATGACCCTTTGGGATCATGTCAAGCGTCGTCATTTGTGGTATGGTTGAAGCCCTTTTTTACTCCCCCTTTCTTATGAAATGGCGTTCAGGTATGACTGTGAGCTCAACCAGTGGAATCACTGTTACGAGTTCAACTTCGCAGAGGACATTGGTTCATACGATGATGGATCCGATAGCGACAACGAAGCGGCTGGACACATCCCCGGAAGACCCGCCGTTATTGTCGAGCCAGGGAGCCCCCACAACCTTCGGACCGTGCCCGCAGATCATCACCCAGAAAACGAGGGTCAGATCGTCGGCAACCGCCAGCCCGAAGGGGAGGAGTACCCTGACTCGACCCCGACTTTGAACAACAGTGCCTACCTCGAAAGTCTTTGCACCGGGCGGTACAAAACCGTCTCACATCTTGTCGACACCTGGAAGGACCCCCACGAGTTCCTCTTCAAACGATATGGCCTCTCAGACTTCTCCGAGCCGAGCAACCGTGAGCTACCAAGCATCTGGCCTATGAGGTTGGGTGTTCAAGCCGAGATCCTGACCATCAGCATGATCGACCTCCACAAATCCGTCGTCAACAACAATGCCTGGCCTAACTTCCCTTCGGGACCCTTACGCGCTTTCGGACACTTCCGCGCTCGATCTCCAAGCTGCACGCTCAATGTCACTGCCTCCGGAGAGAAATACCTTCTTTCTGTTGGCGGTGTACAGTGGAAACTACTGGTGGAGGACCCGCTCACGCTCCTCCAGATAGAGAGGGAGGAGTGGGACATGAATCCTAACGACCTAGCTGAAAACTTGATCAAGAAAGGGCTTCCTTTCCAGGTCCTCAACACGCATGTTCAGCAAGGGGTCACCTTCCATGACCACCCAGAACCTGTGATCCACTCTACCGGGGGAGCACCAACCCAAGCAGACTATGCCGCCTACCAAAGAGGGTTGGGAAACTTCTTCTTGGCCTACCCACACGCCTATGCCGCTGCTCTGTGTGCTGGAGGGATTCTCTGGAGGATCGCGATGGATGCTCTTCCGCCACCAGGAGGACAAAGCATCATTCGGACCTTCCACAAAAGGGCTTGCTTCTCACAGACCATTGGTGGGGTGGTGTATTGGACGCCTCAGCTGAGCCAGTATGAGGAACATTTCATTGTTGGGGTGTACCGGTGGGCTGAGAGTAAGTGAGGCTGTACAGTGTCCCAATGCATTTACTGACAGATTTCAGCACCCTCCGACAGTCCTAGAGAGGACAGCTGGTGGCCAAAGCCGCAACAGTGGGCCGGGTCTGGTCTTGACTTTGGTGCTTGGGCTCCTTTGGACGAGGCGTGGTACCAGGACCGGTGTGCTGTGCTCAACACGGCAGTAGCCCGTTGCGTTAGGTCCAATAAGTGGAAGGTTTATATAAAGTACTCCGCAAAGCACAGCAAGGAGTTCCTTTGTCGTGTTCGCTCTCTCATCGCAAAAGATATTTACTTCCCGTCCGTATAAAAGTGTACTCATCAGCGCTGACAACAATTTTTCTCCTGACTATGAATGGTGCCGCACATTTTTGTTATTACGCTGGCCATGCAGGCTAGTCCTGAAATAATCATCATATGAGAAGTTTGTGCCTTTGGACATATCTATTCGTTTCACACTTCACCTGGTAAACATGCATTCGACTGGCATACATCTGCTTCGTCTTTCGACACGCGTTGCTCCCGCGGCGAACACCGACGACCCACGGCCTCTGCACTCTCCTTCCTTAGCATATGCTTCTATTACTTGCTCACCGAGGTTTGTCACTCTATCTTACGCTATATGCTTGTATCTCCGATCTAACCTCAGTTGATTAGGTTGTTTACCTAGGTCGAACAATATACCATGTGTTCACTTTTATTACTCGTGCACTGAGACTCTCCATCTCGTCCGTCGCTTCCGCAGAGGGTCAGCGTGCCATTTAGCGAGCACCTTTGATACAGTATAAATGCAAACGGGTTGCAACAAGCCTAAAATCACTTGGTTCCCTGTTCTGCCTGCATCTGCAACATCCGAAACCAGTCAATGACTTTCTGGTGGGCCCTCACCTAGCGCAATTCGTCGTAAAGGTCCTGCACTACTCCCGAGTACTTCTGAGGCTCACCTTTCTCAGATCGAAATTGAGGACTTGTAAACCCTCCAACGAGGACGCTCTCGACAGCGCGACGTAGCTTTGGCCTTGCAATCAACAATTCTGAGCGATCCTGCAATGCAAAAACTCCAGGGAGCAAACCGCACCACTTTCGAAAACCTTAGCCAGGTCTATCTTCACATATTGGAGTGTCTGGCCTTGGCTCTTGTGTATCGTCATCGCCCAAGCAAGAACTAGCGGGACCTGGACCCCCGTGTCAGGAACCCCGAACTCGGCCAAAGATGCACAACTTGCCTGAACACGCCTAGCGGCAACGTTACCATTATCATCCTCGACTTTGAACTCGTCCCGGCCCACGAGCACGACCTCCTTACCCAGCGCCGTCCGGAACTCCACAAGTGGGAACACCTGGGTAGACCCCCCAGAGCCGCTGCTAGGCCGGGATTTTGCGCCGCTACGCCCATCCTCCCGCTCCACCACATTTTTCTCGGCTGGCGTTTTCCCGTCACCCTCAAGCAGGACACCCCTGACGAACCCAGTGCCACCCTTGGAAGTGATTTCTCCGCCCGAACCACAAATCCCGGAGGCGGTGTAGAACCCTAACACCCGCCCAACGGATCCGTTGACAAGGCTCCCATCCACGTTCTTGATGAGCATGACCTGAGCACCGACTTTGATTTGGAGGGTTTTTTCGGCGGCCAAATTGGAGAGAATTTTTTCCCTAGTTTCCTCAGCCACAGTTCCGGTGTCCCGAGATACATAGGTTTGTGACTCCGTCCTCAACGCATCCAACCTAATCGTGTTCGCCCTATATACGTCACACCTGAGCGGGAACAGCTCGGTTGGATCGATTCCATGGATTATGGTAAGTGGTCGGCTTAGCCGATTGAACTCTGTAGCTGCGGCCTGTGAGGGAACGCCCAATCTTAAGGAGTTGAGAAGGTTGACGAAATCTGGGGCAGAGGGTCAGGAACCTGACTGAGGTCAAAGGACAATGGGCCACAAACTATGATCTTTCTGCCGAAACACATGCGTGAGGGTTACTGTATGGTCAATGCACTCCTTCCATCCCGGACTTTCGAAAGCGAAGAAAGGCTGAGCGCCGGATTTGGTGACTGGAGGTAGCTGGAAAAAATCGCCTGTAACGATCAACTGCACGTAGTTCAGTCCAAACTGCAGGTTTTACGGGAATTGAGACGTACCTGTATGCCCCCAAACGGTCGCTCGGTGCTCCCCCGCAGACGGCGGCCAATTGATGAGAGGAGGTCGAATAAATGCCCATCCACCATGGAAACTGGGTCCGGTTTACTCGTACATTCTCAGTAGGATCAGGAACTGAGGCACTGACCCTCATCGATGACCAACACTTTGGTTGTTTTCCACCGATTGAGCGCGGGTTTACATGAACGTACGTTCTTGATTTGCTTCTCGACATCGTTTTGGCCGGGCGTAACCGCTCCCCACGAGTGGATGGTCATACCTATTAGGAATAGCGTAGCGAAGTCAGGCGGTTAATCTATGAGGTCACGGATACCGGGAAGTGTCTCGAATGCAGAGAGCTTGGATGGGTCGAAGGGAGGAGAACCTACCACCAATATTTGAAGCGGCCATCCCTGTGCTTGCCGTAACGGAAACGACACTCGGCCGCTTTGCGTATTTTTTCTTGAAAGCGGCGATGATAGCTCGGAGGAGTAGCGATTTTCCAGTTCCTGCCCAATAACAAACACCAGATCACCAACGACGAACCCAAGGGGAAGAGGGGTTGACAATGTGACCGAGTTACGCACCTGCGGCTCCAGTGAAAAAGATATTCTTTCCCCCGTCGACCACCATCCCCAACACCATCCTCTGTTCGTCATTCAGTGGTACCGGCTGACTTTCACTCTTTTCCGAGACCCAAGAAACGGGACACGCTTGCGAAAAGTAGCTTTCAATTCTCTGCTGCTTCGTTGGCCCGCTGGAACCACCGGACGACCCCCGCTTCTTTGAGTACGAAGGCCTCGATGTGTTGTCAGGTGGTGACTTGGGCATGGCTGAACGGCTTGAGGTATGTAGGCTGCGGACGCGGCAGGAAGGAAGAGGGACCACACGAGATGGGAAAGACGGGGAGGAGGAGGGTTGTGAATGGTGGTTGGAGCGCTCCTGTAGGTGGAAATAGCCGATACGTCAGAAGGACGAGCACCTGGGCTTGGGACTCTGTCAGTCGAGTAGATCTAGCGGCGAAATGGGTCACCGGACGCGTGCAGCGAAAGCCGTCGAGGGCAAAAGGATCAATCAGAGTTATAGCGCGCTGGAGGTGACTGACCTCTACCGGGCAAGTGAACTCGCCGGCGAGGTGATTGATTGGGCGGAGAATGTTGTGTCGCGATCGGTTTGGGTGCGTACGAATAGCGATGGGCGGCCAGCGCGACTCCCCGTGGCGTTATTTACGCTTGCTTGTCCCCGCCGAGATACGTACGATGGATGTTCATGGCGAAAGTTATCCATACGCGGGCTAGGTGGCATGCGGAATAGATGGGATATAATGGATACCCAAACGAACAAAACCAACGTCGCTACTTGCTCAACAAATGTTCTGCAGAGGGTGCATCATGACAACGTGTTGGATCTACTGGGCCACACGACTACCAATCTCTAGAGCCAGTGGAAATATCAGAGGGCTGGATCTGGATGACCTAATCTTGGTCCCTGGGCAGGTTGCCGCTGGGAAACGGAATGTTGTTATCCGGTGGCGTGGGCGGAGTGAGGGGTATTTCTAGAACCTGCTCCGCAACTCGTGCAAGGCATGCAGAGGCTTTAGATTGGAAACCCCTGTCGTGAGGGAATGGTTAATCTGTACCCACGATCTGTGAGATATGGGTGAAGTTCACCTTCTCCGTTCCATCCATTCGAGGAGCCCGACCCCAAGAGCCTGCCATCCTGGATACCCATGGGTGGTCAGAATCTTCACTTGCTGATCGACTACTGACTCCATGGCATAGTTCCTGGAGGGCAACGCCCTGATAGACCCCCGGCACACCGGACAGCGTGGGTCGCAGCCCTGTACAGCGTTTCAGCTCCACGCTCGAGAGAACACAATCAAGAGCACGCACAGCTTGATCCACCCAGTCACACAAACAGGCTCCGCACATCGTGTGACCACACTGAGTGGGATGTTAGCCCTGACCTCCGCAAGGAACACTGAAGAGACCTACTGCCGTGAGGAGATAAGGGATTGCCCTGGAGCGGTTGTCAATGTTCATGCAGTACGACACGGGGAGGACGTACAGAGGGTCGCGGCAGCTTCAAGAACGTTTGTCAGCTTTACTACGCCCGGGTACGTTGATGGGTGAGAACTTACATTGGGCAAGAACATGACCCTACGAATGAATCGTAGATCGTCTGGACGACACCCTTGACTGTGACATTCACTGTTGTTTCCTTCTCCTTCGAAACCAGGGTCCCCGCTTTCTTGAGGAGTGGTGGCTTGGTGTCCTGGGTCCGCTCACCAACGGCCCAACCGTTTGACCCGCGCACCCGGTCAAGCACGACCAGGTCTTTCTCCTCGACTCCTTCGAATTCGTTTGGATATTCGTCCTCGTCAATCAAGCTCCAACCAGTCTTGGGGTTATCAGGTTGAGGCATCGAGGAGCGGCCAGCTCTGGCTGGAGACGGGAGCAAGGACTTCGGTCGAGATGTCGGAAATGCGAGAATCAGAGTGTGGTCGGAGTCGATCGTTCCCTCGCCGTTCCTGCCTAGTGTGACTCGCGCAGTTGCGCAATCATCCATAGCAGGTTTCATGAGTTCTGAGGCGTGACTCGACTTTTACGGGTTTTTCGCCTAATTTGGATTCCCGGCATTCACGGCTTTCGCCTCACCGAAAGCCACCAGAGCCAAAACATCTGGCTTCCTAATGTGAGGTGGTAGATAGCGATCGTGCGGAAGTCATCTGGATACTAAACAACAGGAGTGGTGTACCCCCACCTATATCTTTCAAAAGAAAAAGGTGTGCTCGGGCCGGAGAGCGTCGTTGATACTGGTTGAAGACGGATTGCAACCTTAAGTCCATAACCGTCTTGGGTTTCCAACGCGTCGTCGTATCTATGGCCGAAGAGAAGACGTGTTTTGGGGGAACCGTAGAACTCGCGGAAGATTTCATCCAACTCCGTCGCAATGGATGCCGGGATCGGTTCGACATCCTTGGAGCAGGGAGGCCTTATGATATGGGAAAAAGCTCCTCGTAGGTGACCTCGCACTCCCGCCGCCTCTCCGTAAACCCCTGGCTTTCACGATCCCACAGTGGCTTTGCTTTCCGGTTGTATTTTTCCACGAGTTCTTGGCACCGTTCCGGCTTTTGAGCACCTGTGAGGCAGAAAATGTTTATGGTCGTGCCGGGTCGCCCGGAAGAGGACGTGCTTGAACATCTAGAATAAAATCATTATCAGAGGTGGTGGGGAGAGGGTCGAGAGAACACGGAGATGGGTACCGCGCTTATCGGCATTTAGGTCCCACCACATTTCTTTCATCAAAAAAGCTCCCCCCATGTGAGGAGTGAACTATCCCATTAGGCCCAAGAGGATTTGAAGCGAGGCAGGTTCCTTCTCAGCCACGCTGGAGGGTCGCATCTCTACGTCCTCGGAAGCAGAAGAAGTAGTGACGGGATCACAAAAGATCTGATAGTATTGCTGGATAAAGAGGTGTTGTCGGACATGGCGGGGAAAGGTCTCAACTGGACAGAATGCGTGGGTGGGTGTGGCAGTGGTAGCGTGGAGAGGAGTGAGTGGAGGGATCGGGGATGGCGGTGTGGGTGGTGAGGCTGGGCCTGAGGTCCTAATCGGGGAACCAAAAGCACTGTCTCTTCACCTAGGGTCAATATAGGCGTGGCCCAGAGCGTGCAGGGAGCGGACTCGCCCAGGACCCATGCAGCGAAACCGGTTCGCCCGCCAGGGGATGTGGGGCCCTCGTGACCCGCCGGGGGCGCGATCGCCATCGGCGTCCGGTGACAGCGGGTGCCAGTTTCCACCTGTGCTGAGATGCCTGGGAGGGTGTCAGGTCGACCGTAAGATCTAGAGGTACCCGAAGGAGCGTTAGATCCAAGCTGCTGATGGAAAGTCAGGGGAAGTTCACCAGTTGCAACCGCTAGGGGAGGTTCTTTCGGACTGGCAGCACCCTGACGCCGGACGGGAGGATCGAGAGCCGTAAACTTCACAACGGACCTAAGCTCTTCGATCCGCCCCAGAGAAGCCAAAAGTACGTGTAAAATTTGGAATTCGAGGGGCGGGTATAGCTGAGGCGTTTGAACTAAGCCTCGTTCGAACTAAGCACGCCGAATGTTCCGAAACATATCAGATTTCTTGAGGACAGACGCGGGCGTCCTGCTGGTTACAGGTCCGGACGACAACGGCCGAAACGCAAAAATCCCGCAACCTTGGGGAAGTGGGTGGGGCTGTTGGAGAAAAAATCGACCAGAGTGACGCAGCGACAGAAATGACGTCCAGGTAGCTAACGTGCAGGTAGATGGCATGTATGTACACAACAGTTCGAGCCCTCGTGCCTCTTTCCTGGGTAAAACCATTGTATCTGGCGTGGTGGAGGAGGTTGAGAGGGGGTGGGGCTTGGGGTGGGGCGAGCGGATGGGAGATCGTGGGGGGAGCATAGGCCATGGGTGAGAGGACATCCGGCAGGGAGTCGAATGGAGGATGAACTTGTCATGATATTACTTAAGTTTAGTTCGTTTTCCTCGACGTTCGAGACTGCTGCCGTATTTTTCCAGACCGGTGGCTAGAAACCCAGGAAGGAAGAGGGTCTTTCCATGGAAGCGCTCGACCAGTCAGGTAGACCCGATGGTGAGGAAACGAGTCGGCGAGTCGGCGAGGGAGCGAGCTTGGCGGGGGATCACGACTAGGTGGCGGCCGAAGAATTTGAGCGGAGTTCACCCAATGAGATGGCGGCGAGAGAAGTAAGTGGACGGAAAGAACGGATCAGAGTCCAACCCACGGGGTAAACCCAAGGGCGAGCTCTTTGGCGTTGCGGAAGCAAGGAAATCGTTCTACCGGCGACACCTCCAGCCCTCGGACCTCTTTCCTGGGTAAGACCATTGTATCCGGCGTGGTGGAGGAGTTTGACAGGGGTGGTGCTTGGGGCCGGGCGAGCGGATGGGAGGTCGTAGGGGGAGCATAGGCCAAGGGTGACGGGACTTCGGACAGCGAGTCGGACGGAGGATGGACTTGTGATGATATCACCCAATTTTAGTTCATTTGCCCCCTCGACATTCACGACTGCTGCCGTACTCTCCAGACCGGTGGCCAGAAACCCAAGGGGGAAGAGGGACCTTCGGTGGAAAAACTTTACCAGTCGGGTAGACCCGACGGCGAGTTGGCGAGGGAGCGAGTCGGCGAGTTGGCGAGTTGGCGAGGGAGCGAGCTTGGCGGGAGATCACGGCTATAGGGCAGGTGGATAATTGACCAGCGTTCACCCAATGACATGGGAGCGAGATGAGTAAGCGGACGGAAAGAACGGATCAGAGCCCAACCAACCGGGTAAACCCAAGGGCGAGCTCTTTGGTGGGGGTGGGGGAGAGACCTCTTGCGCAGGAAATGAAATCCTTCTACCAGTCGAGTAGACTCGGCGGCGAAGGGGCGAGTCGGCAGGGGTGGGTTGGGCGGTTGGTGAGAAGCAACGGGAACGGATCAATCGGTGCTTGCCCGATCACGTGGCGGACCGCTTGGGCCTTGCCGAGAAGTTGATCAAGTTCACCGAGTGATCGGAGGCCAGTCTGGCTCACGGCTCTATCCGCCACTCGCCTCCCGTTCCACAGTCTACTGTGCGAATAGAGAGGTACCCCACTAAGCTCTCGTTCATTCACCGTCAATCTCCCATTCGTTTCGCCGTCGGCTTCGCACTTGGTCCACCGTCCACCATTTCCCTCTCGTTCATTTACCGTCGACCTCCGAATCGTTTCACCATTGGCTTCCCACTTCAAGTTGGTCCACCGTCCGCCGTTTCTCTCTCGTTCCACAGTTTACTGTGTGAATAGAGAGGTACCCCACTAAGCTCTCATTCATTCACCATCAACCTCCCACCCGTTTCGCCGTCGGCTTCCCACTTCAAATTGGTCCACCGTCCGCCGTTGCTATCTCGTTCCACAGTTTACTGTGTGAATAGAGAGATAACCCGCTAAGCTTTCGTTCATTCACCATCGACCTCCCACTCGTTTCACCGTCGGCGTCCTGTTTGGCCCACCGTCGCACTCAATTCGTACTGAACCCCTCCTCTCGCCCTGTGATACCTTCTATCTCGGGACAGACCTCACGCTCCACAGTCCACTATGTATGTAGGGACCTACACCGCTCGGATCACTCGCCTCTAACCTCCCAGTTTGTCGTGTTGTAGAAGAGACATCTTGCTGTGTACCGACGTCTTACCCATTTCACGGTCAACTCACCACTCATTTCGTTGTCGACACGCCACTCGTCCAGGACCAAGATGGCCATACCGGGGATAACGGAATTGTGGTCTATGTGGTAAGTTCGCTCAACATTCCGTTTCGCCATGCAGCCTTATGCCCTGTCATGCGCTGACGCTGAGAACTTCTCCAGCTGTACTCTCATAGGAGTATCAAAGAATCGCGACTCCTCGCACGGATCTCCTCTATTCGGGCGCCACCTCACCATCAAGACTCGAAATGTACTGTCTACCGCGGTGTGCAATATATGGCCGTCTGCGGTGCTCCGATGTATGTTTTGTGGCCGGACCCCGACTCAAACCCGGATTTCAAGCACTTTGAACACCATATCCTGGAATTCTGCCCCACACCGGAACACCTCGCGGCTCAACAAAGCCTCAACGCATCGAACGACAACCCTCGCCCTTGACACCGCGGCGACCCGCTACGGGATTTCTCCCGCTGCAAAGTACGCTCCAACTTATGACCACCCGGTGATTTATATTAAACGACGGCTTCAGCATATCCCAACAGAACTTGACAATTTCTGACGGACATTCAAAATGTCGAGTCTCAGCTGAAAGGATTGAATGAGGGATGGCACACGTTTGTTGTTGCGGGCGCGGGCGAGTATGTCGCGCTGAATGAGAAGTTTTTCTTGCGATGCGGGATGAGATCCAGTGAACATCGGAACTTCTTTGGAAGGGTAGACAAGAATGCTGTTGGGTGGTGTTATGGGTTAACTGGGGACCCAAGGGCTAATTGAAGTGCTGGCCAGATTCGACCTTTGTCGAAGGTTGACCCTTCTAAGGGTATGCGCAGTTGCGTTCGGGCTTTCTCGTGTGTGCTAGGCTGTCGACCGACCTTTGTTGTAGCTACTGTGGCCGGAGCTCAACAGAACACAACCGGACCTGACTGGTCATGTCCATACATTCTGTTCTTGGAAGCTACCCGGAGGGTAGCGACCCTCGAGACTGGGGGTCGAACAAAACAGAAAGGACAGCGCTCTACGGGATCCATAAAAGCGAAATTTAGTCAACTACGGTTTCCGTTGGGGGTTTACATCTAGTTCTGGAATATGAACCAATGATGTCCAATGGCGTTGTTGGTTCTTTGAAGTGGCGATCCTGTCGAAGTGCAATGTCGAGACTGTACTAGTTCGAGCGCGTATCACGTAACCAGCAGCCAGTACTTTGTATTCCACGAGACCGTAGGATGGGCGACAGTAGACAGAACTGTAGTCCTAGAGGGTTATGACGGCGACAACGATGACGACTGAAGGATATTCCGACTCGGACATATCACACGCCGACATATCACACGAAACCCCGTCCCGGGCTCTGCCGCCTCCCGCACTTACGCCTTATTCGTTTCGACATCAGTGCAGACGCTATTCCACGAGTCAGACGAGCGGCCGGGTATCCGGGTCTCGTTCCTCCCCTTCACTTGCCAGCATCCCCTTTTCTCAATACGACCAGTCTCACCACACGGTATACTGTGTGTGTAGAGAGACCCCCCGCTTTTCCGTCGACCTCCAACCTTGCACGGCGGGGACCATTCTCACTTGTTTCACCACCACTGAGCCCTCGTTCTATACCTCCGCATCACTGCCGACCGTTTGGTGTCAACATCTCACCCTGATATTTCCCGTTTCACCACCGACTTCTCCGGGGCGCTCTGCAGTTCACCGCGTAGAGGAATTCCGTACTCCTTCGCTGATCTCTTGCACCACGATCTTCCGTGTGTGTGGAGGCCGTTCTCACTCGAGGAGTGAGTTGTTGTTTCCTTTCGACCTTTCCTGTACACAATTACTTACATATCTCGTAGCTCAGTTAGAGACGCGGTCAGCTTCGAACGGGCCCGGGCCGAGAAACCATCAGTCAGGGCAAGCTTCTGCCAACGACACCACCATGCCCCATCGCGCCCTTGTGGTCGAGGAGATCCTTAGAGAGGTTGTCACGCACGTAACCAACACACACCATCCTGCCGCTATCTCTCTGGCTTGCAGCGCGAGATTCCTCGAAGAGCCAGTTCTGAGCGCGCTCTGGAAGAAACAAGATAGCCTTCAAACCCTCATTAGAACTCTCCCTCCTGACTCTTGGGTGATGATACCTCCGGCCTCTCGTGGCCCTGCGAAGATCGTATGTGATTCACCTCACCTTCAGTTGCCGTTTACTTTGGTCTCTAATGTTGGTTACGGAATAGGAACTCACTCGAACTCCATCGCCTAAAGAACTCCATCGAGGGGTGAATGGGCCGGGTTCAAAAGATATGGATTTTGGATGAAGACCTTAAAAATTGACACCCGGGACGCAAACTCCGATGAGCTGTTCCGACAACTCTCTCTTGGAGGTGGTCTGGTGTGCCCCAATCTGAAACACTTGTACTGGGCGTCCCCGTGCGGATGGGTGCATGCACAGCAATTCTCCTCACCCGGATTAGCCACCGTCTGCTTCCCTTACTGGAGGAATGCACTCGCATCCAGCTGTCTGGAGCTCGCTTCTACAATCAATCTACTCCCAACGACGCACTTGGAAAGCTTCACTCTCGGCCAAGTTTTCGAAGAGGACTTTATTATTGGTTGTGCCCTTTCAGGGCTCGTCCAAAGGCTGAAGACCTGCTTCACGGACCTGTCCATCTCCTCCCCACTGACAGACCCAGCATGGGAGAACCTTGCATCGCTTCCAAGGTTGAACTTCCTCTCAGTGTCTGGCACTCCATCCGCCAACGTCCGAAGACCCTCTGAACTGTCATTCCCTGCGGTCAAAGGATTGGAGATATGGGCGGATCCCCCATGCCTATGCTGGTTGGCGCTCTTTTTCCTCCTCGAATCAAGCCCGCTAGAAGAAGTGCGTGTTAGGTGTCGGCGTACACATCCAGATGACGTCCTGAGTCAAGTCATCTCGGCCATGCTCAAGGTTGGACTGGAGGGAAGGGTCAACTCTCTGAGCTTCCGGGGGTTTGGCCTCGGCAGCTTAGCGTTCGTGCAACAACTCCTGCTGTTCTGCTCCCTCAAAACCTTGTATTGGCTTACCGTCTGCCTTCTGGGGAGGCCATGCATTTCCCCGCTTACAGATTCGGGGATCGGGGAGCTCGCGGAAGCATTAAATAAGCTGGAGTTCCTCAGTTTTCAGACCAGATGCAAGCATAGCTCTCACCATATCACAATCAAGTCAATGATATCCTTCTCAACCCACTGCCCCCACTTGAAAACTCTCATTCTCCCCTGCGACTTGGCCAACATTTTAGAAGATATCAAGACGGTGTCAGAAGAATCTCGCCCAAGGTTGGAAAAACAGAGCTCCTCTATCTTGAAGCACCTCCCCTGCATCACCTTGCCCCCCGAGGGCACTGAGGCGTTGAACGTTGCGGTTTCGGCTTTGCGGAACTTGTTCCCTCACTGGGAACAGCTGAAAGGTCGGTCTCTTTTCTGTTATTCCAGTTATGGTCACTTATTGAAAATTCGATTCCAACAGTAACCAAAATCATCATTGCTTGATAGCGCAAATTGAGAGGGTGATAGACGAGACTCAAAAAAATCTAAAAGGGAGGGGGGAGGTGTTGTATTCCCACGCTAAGTTCTCGTTGGTTAGAGCTTATCGCGAGTTAAGAACGAATAGCTTGTAATAAGACGGAACAAGTCCGATTGAATAATCCAGGTCCACACATTCAATAAGTTTACAGGGGCAATCACACAGTTATGTTTTCCGAGAAAAATAAGGCCAAATAACTTTGAATTAAGGAGAAAATGAGTTCGTGTCGCCTAAGTGTCATCGGCAGGGGCTGTTATGGGCGTTTCGGTCTTAGACATTTCCTCAATTTTCACCCACCACCCCATTCAGACGAAAATCCCCCCACTGGCTTTCCTCCTTCATACCTTTTATGCGCCTCACACACACTTCTGTCGCGAACCTCGGCGACCCTCAACCTGACCAAGAGGGCGAGCGTGTTTTCTCCCTGCGTCCGCAGGCAGGACTCGACCATCGACACTAGTTCCCCCACCAGGATACCTGCTGGAAAGATGCGCTGCCAGGCGATCAACGGGGAGCCCACAGCGGCCATGGTGGAAGCCCCCGCCAGCTATGCAGTTGGACTCGATGACTACATCAGCGTGCGTACTCTACGAACCTTTGACGCGACGCCGGGTGACTGATGCACATTTTCAACAGGATTGCGACGAAGTGTTCAAATACCTGCATTAGTCTTCAGCTGGCAGCGTCACAGTGTTGAACAAGGTTGCCGGGCATATTATTTGTTGTTTTTGGGTGCGTCAATCTGACATTCATCACTCAGCCATGGCCTGACTGTGAAACAGGACTTTGTGATGGTCCTTCGATGAGCAGTTCAGCCGCAACAAGAAGAGTTTCTCCCTCACCCAACTCAACCGCCTTCCCCACATTCTCCGGTGTTGCAGTGGAAGAACCATTCATCTTGGAATGCCAGGAAGCATTCTGACGCGCAGGGTGCAAGTCATCTCCACTCCCGAGCCCTGCGTCAGGCCGAGCGCGAGGTTTCCATCCGGGTTTACCTCGGCACTAGCAGCACCCATTGACTACCCCGAGGCCCCTCTCCATTCACAATGACTACTTCACTGTTCCAGATACTCAGATGACAACACACAACAGGAGGGTAGGAACAAGCAGAGGCTGAGTGGTCTGCCTCGATGACTCCTGTCCCTCGACCTGAAGTATTTCAGTCCCACTCTCCTCGGCATGTTGTAGGATGGTGGTGTTCCACGGCACAGCGATTCTCACTCTCACTTCACTGGTCGTGGTCAGTGGGGTCGCCCTTACTGGTAGACTGGCCCCAAAGTGCCTGTCATTCTTGGTTTCAATATCCTATGTAATTGATTACCCTACCTTATATTTCACTTGTATCTCATTGATTTACAACCAAAGAACTTCTTAATTTATGACATAAGTGTAAATAATGGGTCTGGCAACTGATGGGCATGAATCTGCTATAAGAGTCGATAAGTAGAATAACCTAAAACAAGAGACCGTCCTATTTGCTGATGGCTGCCTAAGTATCGTATATTGTATTGAATCCCTCCACCCATTGCGTCCATTATGTAATGCGTGCAACACCTCAACATGGGGCCATTGAGGTTTGTTCATAATAATCCCTGCTTCATGTTGAGTTGATGGAGACTGGCTTGAAACAGTGCTCTCACACTGAAGGCAATCTCATGGTGACAGTTCAGCCAAGCCCTCCACAGAATTGGTAATGTTACCCATGAGCAGCAGTGCTGACTCCAATGGTCATGCAGAATGTTCAGGAATGGTGGCCTGTGGTGGCGTTGGTAAACACATGCTCCTGTTGCAGTTGTTGGGATGTCTGAGGCTTGACAGTGTCCAGGGAGTTCCAGGAAGTATCCACATGGCTGCAGTCCATGCACACCAGGGGGAAGTTAAGTTGTTGGTCTTCACAGTCATTTTGAAATAGGCAGTAAAGGTGATATTGTCTTAGCATGCCATGGATGGTGTCTCTGACCAGTCTGCAATTTATTGGTTGACACTGTGCCTTTAACTCACTGGAACCACCACCACCAGGTTTCCAGGTGTATTGTGAATAGGGTAATGTACCAGTAAGTGGCTCATCAGTTTCAGCTCTACAATTGGCATTTATGATCTCCAGATATCTGGGGGGACTGCTTCATCATATTCAACCCCCTCAAAAGGGTATTCAGCCAAGGCAATTGAACAAGTACACATGGCAGATTAATGTTCAGAACCAACTGGCATTGATTTCACCCAGGATTAGACCATTCACACATCTCAAGATCCAAAGGTCAATATTGGCACCACAATACTGAGACCGGAGCTAGTGGTTTCTTCCTTTTTGGCTTGGTTCCGGATCTGATGAGTGATCTCCTTGGGTGGGACCTCCTCATCTGTCTAAGATTTCCAATCAATCATCGTGTTAATTGTATCCACACCCACAACCTGGGAGTAGAAGGGCCCACTTACCTCTTCCACCTTCTGCTCACAGGCAATCCTCAGATCTTCCTTAAGTTGGCAGATCTCTTCTCTTGTTTTCACAAGCTGGATACACACACTCTTGAGTTCCTCCTCCAGGTCGGCAGTGTAATCCTTGGGATCCATGTTGGATTCTGTTGTAGATAGCTCTGAAGGTGCTG
>Ga0307509_10002171_pt1 | contig 32235 bp, 28 predicted proteins | sample 10_EM_MG_FD_202245 | JGI IMG/M metagenome (GOLD analysis project Ga0307509, IMG submission 202245) | Populus trichocarpa ectomycorrhiza microbial communities from riparian zone in the Pacific Northwest, United States - 10_EM | ecosystem: Host-associated > Plants > Roots > Unclassified | place...
CAGCTTTTCCTAAAACCATACTCCTACAAGCACAGCTCGTATCCTAAAACAACTATGGTATCAAATCGATATCATCAAACAATACATAAAACATTCAAGGTATCAAACGATCCCTTGAAACAAAACTTCAAACAACTGGAGTATCAAATAATACTTCCAAAACACAATTAGGAAGAGGCACAACCTCGTATCACGAAACCAAACATAAAACAAACTAAGTATCAACGATACCTCCTGCATACTATAACAAGGCTACAGCCACAAGGCTCATATCCAGAAACCAAACTAATCCTAAATGAAATCCATCAGTAACCATAGTACCTGTACTAGTTACAGGGACGGTTTCTTAAAGGTTCTCAGTGTACCGAGAACCAATAAGGAAACATTACAATAAGTATTTTCAGTTACAGGATTGACCAGATCATGTTTCAGCAGTATTTTCACCACCTCATGATGCCCTTTTTCCATAAGTAAAGAAAGCAGTTTCTTATAATACTTGTTAGCTGTATTCCAATTGACACTCTTTCATACAGCACTGGCCTTACAACTGTCTCGTGCCCTTCCAGAGCAGCCAACGAGAGTACTATTTGGCCATATCTGTCCACTGCATTGGGATTGACGTAGTTCCATTACAGCAAACTCCTCACGATCCACCTCTGCAAATTCTGTGCAGCCCATAAGAACAGGCTTCAGTCATATCTGTCAACTATCTATGTATTGGTTTCGTTCCATTAACGCAGTGTTAGCACAACCCTTCTATATTTTTTCTGTACCACCCCCTACAGGGGTCTTTGGCTATGATTGTCCAACATAAAAGCCAAGCGCCATCTTCTAGCCTAATATGTGGTGGAAGTCACAATCAGGATGATGCTGGCCACGGACAACGGGAATCGGTACCTGATTTCTTAAGCTTTATGTCGTTGAATATGATGGTAGTTAGAATACCTTGACTAAAGATAGAGAGTAGGCGATTTGGGGCATGTTTCTTTTTGCTTTCTGCTCTGTGGCAGAGTTTGCTGAAATTGATTAAAATGTTACTTTTGTTTAACCTTTCTTCCAAGACTGTGGCAGCTACTGCCACTCTTGTTTGGATACTTGTGTTGCCATTTGCCTACTTCAAATCTACTTAGTCAATCTACTAACTTGAAACTATACTATCATACTTTTCTTCAGCTAACTACAAGTATAATCTTCCCTTATCACACTCAAGAATATCCCTCAAAGGAAAACAAAACAAATAAGAAAAAAATATTTTGATTATTTCCTAGTCTTCCTCCACGTTATTGGGAAGATCCAAGTTAGGTATTATAGTATAATAATACACATGCTAATTGCCCCAGCTGACCTTCACAGGGTCCAAGGAGTTGAAAAGTGCTTTAATGATCACGAGGCTCTATGCTCCTGTTCTCCTAATTCATCAATTGATACAGCAGCACTCTGACTTATGCACTCAAATACACTCTCACAACAAAAACCTTCCCAAAAACCTGTTACCATCCAACTGTTACATTGTAATTACTTCTGTTTTTTTATTAAGGTGGATAGATTGTATACTAACCGCTTGTTACTGCTAAGGTTTAGATTTTGATTGATTATTTTTGTTAGTTGTTGGGATCATGCTTTAATATTCCCGATTTGAAATTTCTGTTCAATTGCTGCACTTGGTGCTGGATGTGCCAGCGCTCGTGCACTGCTGAGATCCTAGCAGCCTCTGTACACACTATTCACAGGACATGCAAGCCTATAAAATTGTGTGCACCTCCTTGTTTTCATCTTGTCCACAACTTTCCTTATCTCTTTTCTTTCATTAATAATCTTCATTTCCTCTGAAGTAGTTTTACCCTATAACATAGAATCCCAACTGAAAATCATCTCTACACTACCACCATCTTCAACACACACCACATACATTTTCACAAGCACCAGCCTATAACTGACTACACTACTGTTCATCGTTACCCTCACTCCTACACCCTCACCTCTTCTCCTTCCCGTCTCTATCTTCTCTTATTCTCTTATAATATCCTACTTAACATTCTGTACTTTCACATCCCCGTCATTGGTCTTATACTAGTAATGTCTAAGTGGACTGAAGGTGTTTGTGAAGGATATGAGCTATGACGGTGGAGGCGACAGGAGAAACCTTCAGTTTAAAGAAAGCAGATTAATCAAAAGAACGAATCAGAGCAGGTATCTGGACTAACTCTAAATGATATATAGTGCAATGTATTATTTGTTTTCAAGACAGCGATAGGTAATAGGGAGGAGATGCAGGCAGAGTGAAAGTGTCAGATATATTGACTTAGCTAATTTGTTATCACATGAGTGATCAATTGTTAGACATCCCCTTATTTTGCTTTACAACTTTGCAGTTATTGGACGCATAGTATTTCACATAACTGAGCACTAGTGAGTCATCATTATGTTACAATTGGTTGATAGTTTTATGACTCATGATTATAACATCAGATGATGTTATGACCTTTGCACATGACTCACATTATGAGTCATGAATTTTACCCATGTGACCTATAACTTGAAGGGCATATGACTCATTTTATATGTTGTTATTGGATAATGAAAGTGGGGCAGTTAACTCAGGAAAGTCAGGGGGTGTTTGGCATGCCGTGTGTTCAAATAACCGTTATTTCAAAACGCGTTTTGCAGATTAGATTGAGATCAGATTCCAAACAGACCAATCACAACGCACACAAAGGGATTATGTAAGGACATTTTCTGATGATGTAATACCTTTTCATCTCTTTTGATTGGGCTGTTGAAAATCTAATCTCAATCTAATCTGCAAAACGCGTTTTGAAATAACGGTTATTTGAACACACGGCATGCCAAACACCCCCTCAGCTGATAGATCTCACGCTATGACTTACTTGAGTCATAGAGGTCATAGGACTCACAAGGGTGAGTCACCAGGGTTATGGTTGTGAAAGACATGCCTATATAAGGGGCCATGGACAAACATATAGATAGACTCCTTATGCAATCATCTAAGTAATACAACATATGAGTACTGAGGCATTGGCCTAGCACATTGACAACCACCTTTCTGTGGTTCAAGATATATACTTTTCTACTTTACTCTTTACCTACAACTTTGACTAAACTTAGGTCCCTAGTCCTGTTCTGAATTGGGCTTTGTACCTTCTAGTTGGATTGAGATGAGATTATCCAACGATGAGACTATTGTGATAGTCCATACAACCCTGATCATGATAATTACTAGACATTGCCAATTAAACGAATACTACCAGAAAAGTATTTGTTAGAGGAAGAGATCCCTACATGAAGCACTTGAGAGGAATGATCTTGGTGTTGAATATTATGAGAGTGAACAATATGTGGCGAATCCTCCTGGTCTTGCATATGACCAACTCCCTGCTCATTTTAAAAAAAGCTGAGAGGAAGATTGAGGCAAAGGGGAAGTTTTTAGACACAATTACTAAGAAACTCAAAGCCGGGCAGGATGAGAATATTGTCCTACAAACATCTATTCACAACCTCACTCAGTCCTTGGTGGTGTACAAACTCTTCGGCTAGGGTTTATTAGCACATTCAAGAATGACAAGTTTGGTACTAGCAGTAATACACAGAGGGACTAGGTGATAATTAACCATTATAAGAACTCGGTACATGGCAGGGATGCTATTACTGATGTCTTTCTTTATACGGGTACTATCTTTAGTGGATAACGAGATACTACTGCCTTCACTAAACTTTCCAGATTGTTGCGAGAGATAGTTCAAATGTTAGATAAGTAATAGTTGTTCCTACTATTATATTTATACTAGGGTATTTGTGCTAAGTGAAGAAGACCTTCTAGAGACAATAAATGTTCTAAACACTCATGCCAGTATTAGAGTGTCAATGTACCAGAGATGTAGTAAAAGGTTTTATTGCCTATTCAACAAGTTTATTCAGGCCTTCGAGAATTCTGGGAATGCTGGTTTTGAAGAGAAGTATTTAAAGAAACAAAATAGCCTATTGTATAATGCCTACTAATCATTTATGAATGTGAAGGGAACCAAGGTTACTGAGGTTAGGAGAGGAGAAGAGTGGGGTTTGTTCTCTCTTTTTTTTCTTTCCATTTTTGTTACTTTTTGTTGTTTTTTTGTTACTTTTTGTTGGTTTTAAATGCTTATAAAACATTTTCACATTTATATCATTTTCAGAAATTTCTAGGAAAAGCACCTAGCATTGGGCTTGTCAATAAAATGGAGAGCAATCTTGATAATAAAGGGGCCAATTTCACAAAGTCTCATTAACCGAAATGCGCAAGGGATCTCAGGTAAAGTCATAGTTGCCAGTCTATACTTAATTATCCCACTTATTCAGACTAGCATAACTCCCACAACCAATGATGAAGTAGAGCTTATTCTTGCTACTTTCAAGCTGGTTAAGGTTTCTATACATGGCCTGAGCAGATTGTAGCTATATAGCAATCAGATCTTGATGGTAGACTCAGACTTAATTTGCTCTGCTGAATTGTCTTTGCCTGACCAGCCAAAAAGGCTCTACTATGAGACAGAATGGGAGCCTAAATAACCTCAGTTAGTCAATTGTATTTAGTGTACAAGTGATGGTACCAGTCTCATGCTAGCTCATGTTCAATGTACAGTACATGAAACTCTCCATCAGTAGCTAGACTAAGTATCATACTATACAACAGAGAGTGGTGGTGCCTCAAACTAACTACCGTACCCTAACAACTATAGGATGAAATTCCAGCTATCAGTAAGAGGAAATCTCGGATCTATTATATACTTTCATGCTACAGCATTCTTTAGTTATAGCAGCAGTCATTATGTCTTGCCCAGTGGACTCAAAGCCCTGATTCAAAATATACCTGTATTGCTCTTTCTACCATATCCTGTTATTGGTATTATCAAGATTTGGGTAATTTCAGGGCTTCATAGCCCCTGTTAATCAAACAAAAAATGTAGAATGTGTTTGAAAGCTCATTGCAGCTAGTATGTCACTGTATCCAACACTGCTGTAATAAGCCTCCTTTAGATTATGGTTATACTTGGTAAGATCACTTTATGCCAAGGGTGTCAGCACACTAGTGGCATCTTGGAGGCTGAAATTAATGAGCTACACATTTAGCTCGTGGAAGCCGCTTCTCATCAACAGGATCGATGAATCGCTTTACCCTATGCCCTGGCAGATATATTCAACCTTATGCACTGGCACCACACTATTTCCATAATTGTAGTATTTGTCTATTATAAAGTGACTTTAATGGGGCAGTTAGTTACAATGTGTACAATACAGCGGATTAAGTGCTAGACTCCTATTTCTGCCCATCTTAGAGTGTATTTTATAAATTACCTCAGCTTAGTTTGATTACGAGTATGATATCAGTGCGAATCCGGACCCCAAGCCTCCGGAGCTTATCAAACATCTCTCTTGTGGAAATATTCACTCAGAATTAATAATTGTGCCAAGGTTGCCGCGTGCGGCCACAACTGCCCCATGTTCGCTGGCTCACATCCTGGGGCACTCCTACAGTGTACCTACCAGCTCAACGTGAGATTGCGGCTCAACATCACTTTGTGGCTCAACATAGCTTTGTAGCATAACAGAATATTTTAAAGTAGCATTTTATGATACATCTAATCCTGTAAAATAACTTGAACATGTTGCTTAATTGCCTTAACAATAAGCCTGGAAACCTTCTTCCTATATACTTGGAGAGTAGCCCTGGCCTTTGGATTAGTCTTGGCCTGAGCCTTTTCTTTGGCCCCCAACCTAGTATTTACCTCTTTTCCCTTTTTCTTAATCTTATCAAGAAAGGGTTTACACTCAGCTTGCAGAGCTCTTTTCCTAGCATTTTGTGCTTTACGTAACTGTTGCTCAGCTTTATCTACTTCAGCATTCTCTCTTCTTTTAACCATTTGACAAGCCTCAGAGGCATACAAAACTCCACCCTTTTGCAGCTGCCTTCTGTTTTGTGCTCTGCGTCTTGCATTCCTTACCTCCTCAGCAGCTCGTGTATGTTCCCTTTGCTCCATAGCCAATGCACCTGACTGGGCCAATGTCAATCCACCTTGGAGTACAAGCTTTAGCTTATGTTGAAAGCTAGTTGATAGCTCTTTGGCCTCATGCTGTAATTCCTCACCCATGGCTTTTAGGGTAGGAATTGTAAGAAGAATGTGGGAGGGAGATTCAGAAAAGCCTGAGGTTAGAACTGCCTGGCTTGGTGGTAGGGTAGCCTCTCTGAGTTTAGAAATAACCATTTCAGGGTAATAAGGAATCAGTCCTGTAGTACGGAATCCAGATCTGACAGTTGAAGGTTTGAAAGTTTGCTGACAGATGGTATCGTGTAACAGGGGCACTCTGTAGGAAGACGGATCCTAAGATTGGGACCGCACCAAAAACTGAAAGTTGAAGTAAGGATCAAAATAAAGATAAAGATAATTCAAAGTAGAATCAAGCTGTAAAACTTAATATCGTTAAGCCTGAAATCTTCACTCAATAGGTTCTCTCGAGGATCATTGGTTATCAGAATAGGGTGTATCACGCGTTAGTTAAGTAGAATAATGTAAAGCCAGAGGACACCAGTCAACTATTCTGACCTTTCGTGAGCACCCTGCTCAGCTCAGGGCTGTCCAACTCACCTGCCTAAAGCAAAAGAACACTCGGAGGAAGTCGGACCACGCGGATATTAACTATCTCCACAAATAGGAAGTGCTCCCAGTAATGTCTCTCCTACCACATCTGCATGTGCGAAAGCTCTTTCCAATCGGTAGCCTGTCTGTGGCTGACCGACATGCCCACCATAGAGATAATATCCCTTGGGACTCCCTGGCCCAGCGGTGGTTTCATCTATACAAGCTACGCAGTCCATCAGCACATCTACTTGGCTATACTAAGCTTCTAAACCTGACTACATGCTCCCACGATAAGAAATCTCCTGCTGCTTGACTGCATGGGCGCTACTCACAGTCAACCATGCGGGACCCTCTTAAATCGTGACAAGACTCACACCTCTAGAGTCCACTAATAACCCATAGTAATGCTACAGTTCACGGGGTAGCCTAGGACTAGCATTGGGGTGGTTGTCCTGGCAGCCTTGCAGCTTCCCCTGTCTGCCCCAACCCCTCTACTGTTAATCATTCTACTACCCGGAGGTCAAAGTATGCCCGTAGGTGGTTCCCTGGTGTTATCCAGGTGGCGCCCCAGGAGGCGGTTATCCTCACACTCCTTATATATCCTGCGAACAGCTTCTGGTCAGTTGGATGGCCACAACTCATAAGGTGTTGTGGGAGAGTTCCCATGGATCTCTCTTTACTAGGAAGCACACAACTACACAGCCGTACAGTGCTGTCGCGCCGTACCAACGCTGGGGCCGCAGGGTGGTGTTAGGAATATTCTCTGAATGGTTACTGGAGGTTAGGGCCACTCCTACTCTGTCAGTAGCCCAGTTCGTGCCATACGAAGCGGCCCTATGAATATCTAAGAGCCTCACTATTGTGGGATAACTCTCCCCTCCGTCTGCAGAAGACTTTGTCAGTGAAGGTAGGGTAACTGGAGTACCTCGGTAGGGTAACTGGGTCCCCAAGGTAGGGTAACTGGGTCCCCAAGGTAGGGTAACTGGGTCCCCAAGGTAGGGTAATCATGTTTCCAAGGTAGGGTAACTTTACCCCTTCATGCCTTTATTTCCTTCAGGGGTCCCTCTAACCACATATAATGTTGCCCCAGAGACCTGTGCAACCTTTACCCTGTGTCCTTGACTTTACACGAACCTACTCTCCAAAGGTTACCCTGTCTAACCCTATGTCACCAAGTCACTTTGTAGACACTTGTACCAACTCATGCCTACTGGTAGTATACTGATTATACAGGTCCAGCCTCAATCTGGTTACCTCTTGGTATACCAGATGGGCTTGAGTCTAGTCCACTATAGCTACCTATCTGTAGGGTCGTTACATATCGATAGTATCCAGGAATTCTGATTTATTAAAGTCTCCACAGCCAGTTCATGTAGCTTTTTCAACAGCCTCAGCATGGTAGTGCTTATATGGCTGAAATACGACTACGTCCAGTGGTTGGAGGAGATGGCTTGAATCCGGAGGGAGGCAAAACACAATAATCTTGTGTTGATCACAGTAGTCAAGGAATTCCTTGGTGCAATGTGAGCCAAAACCAGCCAGAAGTAATAGTCGATATACCCCTTCTTGTCGCTTTGCACCGAATCGATAAAAGTGGGCAAGCCACTTTACTGTCAGGTCATCATTGTTGTAGCTGGTTTCTGAAGTAGTTATAAGATAGTCGCCAGGGATTTTGGTTGTGGTATACCAAGACTCTTGGTGGATAACTCCTGGGACAATAATCATGGCTGGTAATACTACCCCATTATCACTAATAGTCTCACTAAGACAACAAGTTCATGATTTGTGGAACTTCTAAGATACGCCTGTTGGGTAGGATCACGAGTATTAATCCACTGATCTCTGCCAATGCCAATATGAAAACCCGTTTCGTCAAAATTGTACTGGTCGCAGGGCTCAATATTGTAATCCTCTCAAATCAGACCATATTTCTCAAACCAAGCACAAATGCTTTCTGAATCATGTGCATTCTTTCAGTTGATCTCAATTGAACGTTGTTTGCCAATATGATACTCTGGGTGGCGGGCAACAAAGCCAGAGGCTCAGTGACTGCCAACAAGAGGAGCTGCTCCTTCACCAATATGTCCATATTGCACGATTGCATTTGCACAGCCTGCTACCATCTGCTGTCGAGCACTAGTTCCAATAGAATCGAGACGGTCTAGATACTACCACAGAGCCAATTCTGGGTCTTCGGTATGTTTCGGGTTGGTTCCAGGCCGCTCGTGATGGGATTGGCATCCTTGTAGGCGTCCCTGAAGTCTGAAGACTGAGATTTCATATGTCCGTGTGATTGCTGTAAGATTTTAATAATTATCAGAGGACAACTGAATAAAGATAATGACCGCTTCAATCCGTACTTCGATGTCATTGTATGCCTCAATGCGCTGGCTGGGAACGGTGAAAGATTTTGCAGATGGCATAATTTGCAATAAAGGTGATTTGAGATGGTAATCGGTTGATAACTGAAGTCTCTGTTTTTCTATCTTTTATCAACTATATATTTGTCATTGTCCACCGACATTATTACTAATAATTCATGTATAGAAAACTAGCCACAAAGTGATGTTGAGCCACCAAGTGATGTTGAGCCGCAATGTTGCGTTGAGCCACAATATTATGTTGAGCCGCAATCTTACGTTAAGCCGCAATCTTATGTTGAGCCGCAATCCTACGTTGAGCCACAATCTTACATTGAGCTAGCAGACACTCTGTAGGAGTGCCCCAGGATGTGAGCCAGCGAACATGCGGGGGTTGAGCCCGCATGCCGCAACCTTGGCATGATTAGCCAACTTTTTCTATAATCATTCTATATTAAATCTTTTTGTATCAGTAGCTTAAACTTTTGGGTATGGTAACGTCAACTACGGGGAACCGGGATGTTGCAGGGATGTGGGATTTGCTTTTTGTGTCTCAGACAAGAAAATACAACATATAGATACCTCGCTTGTAGTGTGAGAGAAATAAACTAGATACCAGAAACCACACCATGGGCGGAACAGAACATCACGCACGCAACCCGTGAAGAATTGATTCAACAAGCAATGAAGGCAGTTCAGGGTGGCCTGGAAGGGGGGGTTCCTGCTGCGGTGGAGATCTATGGGGTTCCTCAGACCACACTCTATTACCGGCAGGCTGGAACTCGCAGAAGTCGGCAAGTCGCTCATGTACCTCAGCAACGCCTGCTGGAAAGTGATGAGACGGCCATTGTGAAATGGTGCTTTGACATGGATGATAGAGGCTTTCCAGCAAGGCTGGATAATGTGAGAGAAATGGCTCTCGATCTTGAAGGAAAAAGAGTAGGGGGGGCGATTGAACCTTTAGAAAAGAATTGGATAACACGATTCCTTAATCGACATCACACTCTTGCGATTAAATTCAGCACCCAGCTGGAGCGCCAACGGGCTCAGGCGAATGATCCCCGCATCATTAAGGACTACCTCAGTAAGCTGGGTAAGCTTGTCCGGACACACGGTCTGAAGGCTCCACAAATCTCCAATATAGACGAAAAAGGTTTCCTTATGGGCCAAGCATCTCAAGCCAAAGTCCTTTGCCGCCGTGGAAGGCGAAACCCGTGGGTAACCCATGATAGAGGACGAGAGCTTGTAACTGTGGTTGGAACCATCAGCGCTGCGAGACAATCACTTTCACCCCTCATTATTTACCGCGGAAAGGCACTGTACCTTGGTTGGTATACAAATCTCACTGAGAAGGAGAGTAACTATAAGTTTAGTTATTCTCCTAAAGGGTGGATTGATGACAGGTTGGCGCTTCTCTGGCTGGAAACAATATTTGAGCCTCAGACCGCCACTGTGGCTGGGGATACTAGACTTCTTATTATTGACGGACATGGCTCACATATCACCTATGCCTTTGTTAAATTCTGTGTAGAACACAGTATCCTTCTTCTTTGCCTCCCCTCACCCTCTACCCACCTCCTGCAACCTTTAGATGTTGGCCTCTTCTCTCCCTATCAACACTTCTATGGTTTGGCTGTGGACAACCACAGGCGGTCAGGAAGGAAAACGGGAGATGGAATTAAAAAGGCGATTTTTTTATGCTTTGTTACTGAGGCAAGGGAGAAAACATTTACTTTGCAGAATATTAGCCTTGCCTTTGAGGCTTGTGGCATATGACCCCTGTGTGCAAGAAAGGTGTTGGGAAAAATGATACCAGAGGCAGTTGCACGGCGTGATACCATGGGACTAATCACCACTCCCGGCAAAAGCAAGGATATTCGCAGAAGAATCATGGCCGCCGAGAAAATGTTAGATGAGAGTCTAGCCTCCTTATCCCTCACAGAGTCGGCACTTCCACCTCCTTCTGGCCCCACCCTAGCTAGTTAATCAGAACAGCTTAATTTACGCATTAAGGTTATCCTACGAGAACTGGGCCATCAACTAGAGACTGAAGTTGCACAGCGTGAGCTGTATCAGGAACAGTCATATCGCCTACAACGAGCTGCTCCTCTCAAGAACCATACAAACTGCCGAAAGCTGTCTGAAGCACGCATTCTCTCTGGAGCACAGCTTATCGACCTACGAGATGCCAGACTCAAGAAAGATGCTAGAAAGAGTCACAAACTGCCCAAAGGAACCCCCAAAACCAAGCGAGTCCCTTCACAGCGCCTAGTTAAAATCATTACTACCTCTACTGAGATTCCTGGAAGTTCTGCTTAACGGATTTCTGATGATAGTGAGGTGGAAGTACTAAGCGATAAAGAGTGGAATTTGGCCTCGGAGAGAAACCTTGTTTCCCGACAAACTACCCGAGCAAAACCTTCCCATTCCTCCTCAACACCATCTGGGACCACTGTACCTCCACTCCATATGTCACTTCCGTCACGAAAGACCTGATCTTGTCTTTTTTTTTCACTATTTCCTAGGACATTCTTCTACACTATTCCCCTATTCTTCATCTTTTTATTTTGTTTATTCTAATCTCCTAGTCCTCTCTGGTTCTCTCGCATATGGCCTCCCATTATCTCTCCTTCATTGGCATCAGTTTCATTGCTTTCTTTACATTGTCCGGTTTTTCTAAAGTTACATATATCCACAATATGCACGGGGAGCTGTCTCAAATATTGGGCAATCGCCGAATCCCGCATCCCTGCGATGTCCCGGTTCGTGATAGTTGACGTTAGAACCCAACTAGTTTTGCCTGTCAACATCTATGCGTATTCTATCTACTAGTGTATTTCTCTTTACACAGCTGTAGGCTGCTTTGTGGACCGTATTGCCAATTCTTGTATGCACCGCCTTGTTCACCCCTAATGATACTGTTGCGGATAAATTTTGTCTTTGCTTAGTTAGAATATTTTTGGCTAACACGTAATCATTTGCCAGAGTATGATTGATAGTCGATTGTTGCTCTTTGGTTGGAAGGAAAAAAAATAGGCAGTGCTTGTCCTTAGTCAGAATGACATACAGTGAAACCTTTTATATTTCCCACCTCCCAGAATTCCAACCCTCTAGTAATTCTAGTATTTGTAAAGTCACAACACTTTACATATGGGAAATCTCTCAGAAAGTTTTATACCTCTTATAGTCTCCAATTCCAGCACATTCTATGGATCACAATTTCAACAAAAGTAGTCTTTTACCATACTTCACATTGGAAAATAGTCTTTAGTTATGTCTGCCTTGGCCGCACTCTCTTATTTGAATTCATACCCTCACTTAGTTCTTTGTGCATCATATTATCCAAGTTCTACGCAAATTTTCCCTTTTTCTCTTTGCAATCATTAGATATCACTCGATTTAAAGGGTTATATGTGGCTGCCCTCCTGTTCCAAGACCACTCTCCTCTTTCCATCTCCCTTTTTTCCAGCCTCGTGCTAACTTACTCCCTGCCTGCTGGAATTATCGGAGGTTTCACTGTACTTTCATTCGGACTAAATACAGGAGCTACCACCTAATCCAAGGCAGACGAGCAACCTTAAGTTGGGTGTGACTATGCTTACCCAAGCCAAGAAAGCATGAGGGATCCCTCTTATGTAGAAATTCTGCGCGCCAAGCTATCTACTAGTGTGCGATTTTTTCAGTCGGTCAAAACACCGTGAGATTGCTAACTGCCCTACCGTAAAAACCGAAATATCGTAATTGAGAATCTCGCTAGGACGTTAGAGTTTCCTCTCCTAGTAAGGTCTGTGTCTCAAGTGAGGGCCGAGGGAGAATCATCTCGCCGGGTTTTGTCTCCTAATCCAAAGCAGGAAATTCTGGACGTCCTAGCGCCATTCTCAATTATTTCGGTTCTTACGGTATCAAATCGCTCTTGCCCTTCACCGGCAGACATCACAAGTCTCTGCGTCCGCTCCCTACGTCTGTTTCGCTAGTATAGTAAAGTTTAATTATGCCTGCTTCCGGGTGGGGCTGATGATAGCGTACCGGGCGGGAGTGAAACGGTAGCGTATGAACCAAGTAATGGTCGGAGGTTCTTGTTACAAGCGTGTCCAGCGGATCAAAGCCCTGCTAGTGCCTGCCCGACGGCGAGTTATTAGTCGATTCCCCACTTAACTAGCGAGCTTACTTAACTGGCGAGATTGAGGTACAAAGGTTGGCCTGTGCCCCCTGGGCCTGATGTTTAGCGTATGCTACGAATTACTCATCCCCGACCATCCATGCACTCGAGTATGACAAGTGTACTACCGTAAAAACTCGAATACAAGGCCGGTGTGCTGTGTCGTTGTAATTGCCTTTCGTGGTAAAGCGCCGTGTATTTTTCATTTTTTTCATCCCAGCCGAGGGGTGATTTTGCTGTGACTCCTCTACCCCTTTCCTAGAGGTGGAAATTTCAACGACGTAGCACACCGGCCTTGTATTCGAGTTTTTACGATAGCTTGGAGGGGAGTGGTACTGATGAGTTTGAGACAGCATTGTGCAAGAGTCCTGACAACGGATGCTGTCGGTTCGTGCGACCTTGAATACACATTTCAACTGTACTCGTACGTTAGGCTTCCAGAACGAATGGTCCTGTTCGATGCTGGAAGGGATGTACGGTACCTCGCAAGGTTGCCTTGTGGTTTATGCTCGCATCCCGCAGCATGAGATGCTTCTTGCCTCGGACGGAAATTGGTGCGCGGTTTTTGCCGGGGGTTGCTGACATTGGAAACTCCATTCAATAACCAACGGGGCCAGGTCCGATGTCTATGGAGATGCGTTGGTTTTATGTGCTTTGATTCAGTCCTCTGGCGCGGGGGGAACGCGTCGGCTATCATGTGAGAAGCTTAACTTGGAGCCTCACCCTCTGGTCAAGTCAACTGGTGGCACGGTATCTGTTGCAAGGGTCGGAGCCCCTTAACCATACAGACAGGGATATTTGGCTGGTTGACTTTGAGCGGCTGTGCCATACCGGCAACTTCCCGGACATTTTAGCGCAACGCTAACGCGATATAAAACGCAATGCAAGCTGGTGAGCCATTCTGGCCCATTCATATAATAACGGTCTATCCATCAGCCTACAGTAGTCAGAAAAGGTGCTGATACTTGTACCGGTAGCCCGCTATCAATTCCCTCTTCCTCCCCTCCCTCGCAGCGGGATAACAAATCCCCGTTTCTGGTACCACCATCTCCTGGTATCATTCGGTACTGGTTCTGGATCCCGTGGTAGCGAGCCGGCGGGATTTCCTTCGGCCGGGAAAGGGTCTCGCGCTAACGAACATCCAAGTACTTGGGACGAGTACTACCGCAACGATTGGTCCACTCCTTCATGTCTTGGCTATAAGCGCCCGCACACCTTTGGTGTATGATAAAAGGAAATATATTTTTTGAGTCGACGACTTTTCTGTGATACTGGTGCCGGAATGGATGGGCAGACTCAGTGATGCAGTCGGTGAGTTACACCAGTACTGTACTGTATACGCACTTCGCTGGGAAAACTGTTCTTACTGGCTCCGAAATAATTTGGTGAGGGAGTGCGCAGAATGCGCACAGCAGCCAGCAGCAAGGTAAGCCAAGTTACAGTAAGTCAGCCTCGCCTTGCTCTATTACGCGAGGAAGAGGAGAGGGTATTCCTCTCTTTGGTTGTTTTGTCAGGGGTGGGTCTCTGCTTGGGGGAGTTGTTTATATACTGTAGATTGACTACCGGTAGTGGACCAGGCTTCTTTCTTTGCTATCATATCTTTCATTCCCCCTGGCGAGGTTGTTCGTGTTTTTTTGCTTTACTCCCCGCTTGTTGGTGAAAATATTTCAAGCCCAGCACTTGGGGCTCTACTTTGCTTTGGTGTACGGTATCAGGTTAGGATTCTCCGACTTCCCAGCCTGTGTTACTTCGACAGGCTGCGGGTTGAATTGAGTTGCGCACGGAGCGAGCCCGCTAACTTATGTCCAGTATCAGCTGCTAGGTCCATCTTGGTGAACTCTGTGCTACATACAAGGTCTATCGAGCTTAGCTATCTTATATATACATTGCTCGGATCTAAAACGCTGGGTGAGACTGCATTCACGCTTTATCAGCTTGAATCTTGAACGAGATGTCTTCTAAAGGCCGGTGTGTTGCCCTTTCTTATGTTAACTACTTCTTTCTTAGGAAAATGACGTAGATAGTTTATTACAGGAGTTAATTACTTATTAGCCCTCACCTTAGTCAATTCCCCATTATCATTGGGTCATCGAGCGGGAATGTCAACAGCAACAACAGGATTGTTTTTGCAGGAAATGCTGGTGCCCCGACCCGTGCGGCGAGCGGTATGGCGGAGGGTGCGCGGTTCCACCTGTGTATCTTAGTGTCCATAAATTTAGGGGTGGATACTGATCTACTACCGTAATAGGCTACGCCGACAATGGAGGACCTCCCAGAGCCCCGCGGGGCCAACCAGCCGAACGGCGTGCCAAAACTCAACCGCCGGTTGCGATCCAGTGGGATAATCCAGGTGTGAATAATGTCCCAGGTGGCCACCACTACTTCCCCCAGGAGCCGATGTTCGAAGGTAGGTGCCCGCGACTCCTGAACAATGGTGCGAACCTAACATCTCATTGTCCGGCGGACAGAACCCCGGGGCGGAACCCAATCATCCGTGTCTGAAAAAGTGAGAGCCAATGGTGCCACTGTTAGTGGGCCACTGGCTTGGAAGTTGAATCACGAAATCGGTAGCGGCTCCTTCGGAACTGTATTTTTAGAGAAAGTCCGGGCCCGTGGAACTGGACCTCCTGAGTTATGGGCCGTGAAAAGGCTGTCACGGACCGTGCCAAATTTTCCTGCCAAGCAGTATCAAAGCGAGGTCAAGAATTCACAGACGCTATCAAATGTAGGTTTTGCCCAAGCCTGCGCCCTTTCATAATGGGCATTGGTCTTGCTCGGTTTTAGGGAGGCCTATCTGACGTACCGATAGTATGAGTGGTTCGTCAAATTCAACTCCTCCTATGAGGACGAGCATTACGTGTACATTGCTATGGAGTATCTCCCTATGGGGGATATGTCGAAAACGTTTGTGGACAAGTATCGGTGGAATGAAAGTGATACGAAGGTGGTAGTCGAGCAGCTACTCCAAGGGTTGGTAGTGATGCATAAGGTGGGGATCACGCATCGCGATCTGAAGCCTGAGGTTTGCACTCTCCCTCGCCCAAATACATTAGTCAAAGCCTGATAGCCACTAGAACATATTCCTCTGGCTCCCAGAGGGCAGGAACCAAGTCCTCCGTGTAAAAATCGGCGACTTTGGCACATCAAAGCGCATCTCATACACCAACTCTAGCACACGCCTAATGACCATCGCTGGCACACAAGACTACATGGCGCCCGAAATGGATGACATGAAGATACCCAAGACTAACCGCGTAGATATCTGGGCCCTCGGGTGTATCTTGTACCGGATGTTCGCCGGTAGCTCCCTATTTGACGGCCGCTTTGAGGTATGGAGATACGCTGGGAGCGCATCCTCCCCGCCTCTGCCGGTCAAAAGCGCAGGCCTCAGTATCACCTGTGTGGACTTCCTCAGCGACATCCTGAAATCGAAACCAGAAGATCGACCGAGCGCCGAGGATTGTCTGAAGAAGCCCTGGATCATGAGCAAAGCTCCTGGGCCCGAGTACTCTATCGGAATGGACCTCTACAAGAGGTTGTTGAAGATTCAGAATGAAGCACCCGATATAGATTCATTCTCGGAAAAGGTTGCCGCTCGGGTAGCGTATAGGACGCCTGCGAGGAGTTCCATGATTGGGGCGACGCCGACAATGGACTCCACGGCGCCCACGCTGGTGCCCGGATAGACTTTTGATTATAGTTCCCTAGGCCGTTGAGATAGGAGGGAGTGCAGTGCGTAGGCATCCACCCCCCCAATTTCCATTTCCCCTTTCCTTTATCGGTCTCTGTCAGGAGTCGATCATGAACGAACAATTTGGGACTAACGTTCCTTCCGACCTAGCGAACTAGTGATGGCGAGCATTTCTAGGGACGAAGAACAGCGTTCATTCCGGCTTGGTTATTTTTTATCTTTCCTTCTTCAGCTCGGGTTAAGTTATGCGCCATGAACCGCCGTTTTCTGATGTGCCGACGGCATGCATAACTCAATTCAAGAGCCGGCATTGCGGGTTTGGATTTCTCCTTCACTCGATGGCAAGAACTGGTAGGAATGAAGTGGGATTTTAGGTTCAATTTATTAGCCTCCCAAAACGACCAGAAAAGTTGAAACCAAAATAACCTCAGAGTTTCCTAACGAGGTCAACACCATTCTCAAATTGCATTGCTAGTAGTCGAGTGCCGTAGATTTCATAAGTGCCAGAATAAAAAGTGAATTCCCGGACCCACAGCCGCAAACTACACCCTCCCTCCCTCCGCCCCCTTTATTCTTCACAAGTGCACTATTTAAACAGGTTTGGTCAACACAACTCTGCATGCGGTTCCCAGTTGGCAGAGCTCATAGCACAGCCCCGGGGAGGGTATTTGGCACCCGACTTTGGAAAAGGAGTTAAGCTAAAGGGCCCTAGGACTCCCTTGAGTGGCAAAGGGAAAGAAAGCATCGATTCTCATATGATACGAACCTTAAAACAAAAAGCCAGCACTGGTTTGTGGCCGTTGCTGTGGACCATATAGAAACTTACAGTATTTGACAGAACCGCACTCTGCTCCTCCGCAGCCTGGCAAATCGTAAAAAATTGTGTCTGGCAGATGCACACAGTAGTTTACCGGGTGCTCAAATAAATCTACTTACGCCCCCTAATTACTTTACTAGTTCCTATTATGGAATCGTTCATCCTCAGATACTTTAGCCGGTAAGGTCCCTCAAATGATCACTATTGCCTCAATGATGAAATAGGAAAGGTTGCCTTAAAACAAGACCATGACTCTGTTCGCATGTACCGCATTTTCTCGTTTTCGCGCTAAGATGTTAGAATAAGGTGTGAGTCAGGATTTTTCATAAAGTAACCCTTCCAGGTTAGTTGTTTCCCCTAGACAGATGGCAAAAGTCTCAAAACCAACGCCCACGGTAAATATCTATGAAAATCCTACCCCTAAAGGCAACTCTCTGCCCAAAGAAGCTCTCGTATTTCGCCACACTTTCTTTTGACCTCTTAGCGTGAAAACGAGCTTAACCAGAAAATGCGATATTATACGTACTCAAGTATGTGAGTGAAGAAAAGAGACTTAACTTAAGCTCATGAAGTGAATTCACGATAATATTATCAATCAAAATTATTATTTCCGCCATTAACGTGCACTCTGATGGCTATAACGTCAAAACTAAGTCCGGCATGCCAACTTAATACTAAAATTATGATAACGTAGGCCACGATGGGCCGAAACACACGGTGACGCGAAACAGCCTAAGTAAAAAGTGCCCTTAGTAAGCAAAAGCTAGCTTACGGACTCCGTAGTTGCCACTCGTTTCGTGTCACTGTGTGTTTGGGCCCACCGTGGCCTACGTTACCGCTCTCTTTAGAATCAGAATATGAGCGGCGGGCTCAGGGCTCTAAGGCATCTCTCACTCTATCACTCTACCAGATGTTTGGCTTGTTAGTCGGCTGTTGGCTGCTCGTTGCCTTATCAGAGCACAGTGGCCAAGGTAGTCTTGGCTCTTGAGGTTCCGAGTTTTCTGAGCTAGGACGCAACTATTGCTTCCCAACATATTTTATTGGCTAAAATATGGGAGGATGAGCCATAATAGGAACCTGCAGAGCAATCCGGGGGGGGTGTGGGTACAGCATGGTGAGAGGTTCGGGCAACCCCGCCCTGCCATGTTACGCGATGGAGAGAGCATCCCTCCTGGATTTCTGATTGGGGAAGTCGTTTATATAGGTTGACTGGTGCACCAGGATATTTTCTTCTTCACGCCATCCTTCATCGCCCCCCTAGCGAAATTGTTCGTGATCTTGAGAAAATATTTTGAGCTTGTTACTTGAGGCTCTGCTGTGCTCTTGGTGTGTTGTATCAGGTTAGGGTACTCCATCTTCCCATCCCCTGCTACCTAGAGCGGGGTTTAATTGAGTTAAGCCCGCGGGCTCGCTAGCCTTGTTATCTATAATATCATAATATTTAACATCAGCTATCATACTAGGTTCATTCTGATAAACTCCATTCCCTAAGGTCTACGGAGGGCTTAGCTATCATACACATTGCTCGGATTCTAAAACGCCGGACAAAACCGCATTCACACTTTATCAGCCCGAATCTTGAACGAGATGTCTTCTAACGACCGGTGTGTTGCGTTTTCTTATGTTCACTACTTCCTTCTTAGGAATATTACTTGGAGAGTTTATTACAGGAGCTAACTACTTGTTAACCTTCATTTGTGGTCAAAGCCGCGTTATCAATGGCCCATTCAGCGGGAATATCAACAGCAACAATTTTGTTATTGGGGGGGGGGATACCACTGCCTGGCAGCGTATGATGAGCGATATGATGAGAGGTGCGCGGTTCCATCCGTGTATCTTCGTGTTCATCGGCTTGGGGGAGAATACTGATTCGCTACTAGGCGGCTCCACCGACAATGCAGGACCTCCCAGAGCCCCGCGAGGCCAACCGACCGAACGGCGTGCAAGAACTCAACCATATGTTTCGACCCCGACCCAGTGGAGTAATTCAGGTATGGATAGTGTCGCAGATAGCCCCCGCTACTTCTCCGAGGGGCCCATATTCGATGGTAGGTGCCCGCGACTCCTGGCAGGTGGCGTGAACCTAACATCTCATCGCCCGGCGGACAGAACCCCGGGGCGGAACCCAATCATCCGTGCCTGAAGGAGTGAGAGTCAGTGCTGTCACTGTTAGGGAGCCACCAGCTTGGAAGTTGAATTACAAAATTGGCAGCGGCTCCTTCGGAACTGTGTTTTTAGAGAAAGTCCAGACTCGTGGAATGCAGTCTCCCGAGTTATGGGCCGTGAAAAGGCTATCACGGACCGTGCCAAATTTTCCTGCCAAGCAGTATCAAAGCGAGGTCAAGAATTTACAGATGTTATCAAATGTAAGTTTTGTTCAAACTTGCGCCCTTTCATAACGGGCATTGGTCTTGTTCGTTTTAAGGGAGGCCTATCTAACGTATCGACAGCATGAGTGGTTCGTCAAATTCAACTCCTCCTATGAGGACGCTGACTACGTGTACATTGCTATGGAGTATATCCCTATAGGGGATATTTCAAAGACGTTTGTTCACAACTATCGGTGGAATGAAAGTGATACGAAGGTGGTAATCGAACAGCTACTTCAAGGGTTGGTAGTGATGCATAAAGAAGGGATCACACATCGCGATCTGAAGCCTGAGGTCGGCACCCTACCCGCCCAAAGCACCGTAACCTGAACCTAATACTCACTAGAACATATTCCTCTGGCTCCCGGGGGGTGGGAACCGCGTCCTCCGTGTAAAAATCGGCGACTTTGGCACATCAAAGCGTATCCCACACTCCAGCTCTAGCACATACCTAAGGACCACCACTGGCACACAAGACTACATGGCGCCCGAAATGGATGACACGGAGAAAGCTAAGACTAACCGCGTAGATATCTGGGCCCTCGGGTGTGTCTTGTACCGGATGTTCGCCGGCCGCCCCCTATTCAATACCCGCTTCGAGCTGTATAAATACGTTATGACTGGCTCCTCCCCGCCTTCGTCGGTCAACAGCTCAGGCCTTAGTGTCACATGTGTGAACTTCCTCAGTGACGTCCTGAAATCGAAGCCAGAAGATCGACCGAGCGCCGAGGATTGTCTGAAGAAGCCCTGGATCATGAGCAAATCTACAGGGCCCGAGTACTCTATCGGAATAGACCTCTACCAGAGGTTGCGTAGGATTCAGATTGAAGCACCCGATGTAGATTCATTCTCGGAGAAGGTTGCCGCTCGGGTAGCGGCTAACACTCCTGTGAGGAGTTCCACGATTGGGGTAACACCGTCAACTACGGACTCCACGGCAACCACGCTGAGGTCGTGGACTTATGATTCTAGATAGTTGAGATAGGGGGGAGCGCAGAGTGTGGGTAACTCAATCCAAGAGCAAGCATCACGGGTTTGGATTTCTTCTTCGCTCGGTGGCAGGAACGGGCAGGAGTGGAGTGGGATTTTGTGTTTAATTTATTAGTCTCGAAATAAGCTCAGGGTTTTCTAGTAAAGTCAACACCACTCTCCAATTGTATTACCAGTAGTAGTCGAGTACCGTAGGTTTCCTAAATGCCGGCGAATTCCCAGACAAACAGCCTCAACCTACATCCTCGTTCCCCTCCTTTTTGTTCCTCACAAGCGCACAGTTTAACTAGGTTTGGTTTACACAGCTCTGTGTGCGGCTCCCAGTATGATAGGCAGTGCTCATAGCATAGCCACCGGTAAGGGTATTTGGCACTCGACTTTGAAAAGGAGTTTAAGCTAGAGGACCCCAAGGCTCCCTTGGGCGGTAAAGGGGGGAAAGCCTTGATGCTTATATGATAGGCGCCTTAAAACAAAGGGCTAGCACTGGTGTGGCCGTGCTAAGTTATGGACCATACGAAAACTTACTTGACAGAACCGCACTCTGATCTGCCACAACCTGGTAAATCGTAAAAAATTGTGTTTGGCGGATGCGCACGTATGGGTGGTATTCAAGATTAAAGACAAGAATTTTCGGTGAAAGTGAGAACCAGAGCCCGCACTAGGGTACTCGACAGGATTAGCTAGTAGTGTACTGTAGACAGAAACTGAGCGACATATTTGAGAGGCTCATAAAAGAAATGCTGAAGTACTCGAGCACAAATTAAGTACCCATAGTGCTCACAAGAGCAGCGACTCCTTAGTCATCGGTTACATCTTCTAATCAATCATCAAGAATAAGGGGAAAGTAGTACCGTATTATCTTGAATACAAGAGAATCGCGCTAAGAGGTTATGTTAAGGTTTAGACACCGCCTCACATCAGTATTGGGTATGTTATGTTGCCGATGATTTTCTAAGACAGAAAATAGGGAGAAAATTTGGACCTCACGGTCCTCCCCTCTGTAAAGTGAGATGGCTGGAGAGCAGAAATAGGATAAAATCACGCAAAGAGATGTCTTAGCTTTAATATGACATCTTAGCGCGATTCTCTTGTATTCAAGATAATACGGTATTATTTCTTCAGAGGAAAAAGGGTAAAAACATTTAACCTGTAGGATAACCCCTTGGGAAACAAAGTATAAAAGGTGAGGAGGAGTAATTTAATATTATGGTCATTCTGAAAGCAACAGGCTGCTCTAAAGGTCAAGTTGGCTTACGGTACTCAGCTTATACATTTTACCTTTCCCTGTTACCGACCCCACGAGCTCGGCAACGGGAGCACCATATGGCAAAGTAAAATAGCGGTAAGTTAACCCTTTCTCGGTGTTCCAAACTCACATGAAACACCGACGGGAGCTAAGGTAATTTTTGCCTTCATTTTTAACTTTTGAATGCCCCTAGTAGTCTACCGAGTACTCGAGTACTCAAGTAAATCTGTAGCAGGGCGGAGGGTAAGTGGAGTTGAGGCAGCCTCGCATTGCCATGTTACGCGAGGGAGGGAGCATCCCTTCCAGAATTGTTTTAGGGAAGGTGGATTTCTGCCTGGGGTGTGGTTTATATAGGCTGACCTGTACGCCAGGATACCTGTATTTTCTTCTTCATACCATCTTTCGTCGCCCCCTAGCGAGGTTGGTTGTGATCGTTTACCTCTTGTGCCTGGCTGCTTGTCCATGGGAAAATATTTCGCGCCCGTACTTGAGGCTCTGCTGTGCGCTTGGTGTGTTGTATCAGGTTAGGGTTCTCCATCCTCTAGTCCCTTGTCTTACTTCGAGGGTTGCGGGGTTGAATTAAGTTACGCACGGAGCAAGCTCGCTAACCTTATTATCTATATAATTATTTAACTTCAGCTACTAGGTCCATTCCGATAAACTCCATGCCCTGAAGCCTACCGAGGGCTTAGCTACCATACACATTTGCGCGAATTTTAAACCGCTGGACAAAACCGCATTCGCACTTTATCAGCTTGAATCTCGAAGATGTCTTATAACGACCGGTGTGTTACGTGCTCTTACGTTTACTTCCTTAGGCACCCTTCCTGGATTGTTTATAGAAGGGCTAATTACTTATTTACCGCCATCTTGGTTAAAGCCCCATTATCAATGGATCATTCAGTGGGAATGTTAACAGCGGCAATGTCTTTTTTGGAGGGGATCCCCATGCCTGGCATGGCATGATGAGCGGTATGATGAGAGGCGCGCCCTTCCACTCGTCTATAATTTCCATTAGGTTGGGGGTGAGTACTGACCAGCTAACAGGCTATGCCGGCAATGGAGGCCCTCCAGATGGTACTCAGAACCAATCGGCGGGGCAGCGTGTCCAAACTGATCCGATGGCCCCGAGCCAGAACCAGCAGACCGGACAGCCTGTCCGAGATGAATCGGTGGCTCCGAACCAGAACCAATCGGCTGGGCGGCGTGTCCGAACTGAACCGGTGTCCTCGAGCCCGGCCCAGAGTAGGTATCTGGGTGTGAACAGTTCTAGAGGGAGCTTCCCCTTCTTCCCCGGGAGGGCTATATTCAGAGGTAGGTGCCCGCGACTCCTGGATGATGGTGCGAACCTAACATCTCGTCGCTCGGTGGACAGAACCTCGGCCTGGAACCCCATCGCCCGCCCCGTCAGAAGTAGAAGCCTATAGTGCCCCTGTTAGGGAATTGCCAGCTTGGAAGTTTAATTACGAAATCGGCCATGGCTCCTTCGGAACTGTATTCTTGGAGAAGGTCCAGACCCGTGGAATGGATTTCCCTGAGTTATGGGCTGTGAAGAGGATACCAAAGGCGGTGCCAAACTTCCCTGCCAGGCAGTATCAAGAGGAGGTCAGGAATCTACAAGCATTATCAAGTGTAAGTTTGGTCCAAACTTTCCTCGTCTCTCAACGGGCATTGGTCCCGTTTGGTTTATGGGAGGTTCCATCTGACGTATCGGTAGTATGAGTGGTTCGTCAAATTCAACTGCTCCTATGAGGACGATTACTTCGTGTATATTGCTATGGAGTATTTCCCTCTAGGGGATATGTTGAAGACCTTTGACCAGAACTATCGGTGGAATGAAAGTGATACGAAGGTGGTGATCGAGCAGCTGCTCCGCGGATTGGTAGTGATGCATGGTGCAGGGATCACACATCGCGATCTGAAGCCCGAGGTTTGCACTCTCCCTCGCATAAAATACATTAGTCAAAGCCTAATAGTCACTAGAACATATTCCTTTGTCTCCCAGAGGGTAGGAACCAAGATCTTCGTGTAAAAATCGGCGACTTCGGCACATCGAAGCGCATCCCCCTCTTCAATGCTTCCACGTATCTAAAGACCAGTGCCGGCACACAAGGCTATATGGCGCCCGAAGTGGAGGACACCTCGAACCCTAAAACCAACAGGGTAGACATCTGGTCCCTTGGGTGCATCATGTATCAGATGCTCGCCGGCATCCCCCTATTCAAAAGCCGCCGCGAGGTATGGATATATTCTGACAGCGCATCCTCCCCACCCCAGGCGGTCAGAAACAGGGGCTTCAGCGTCCCCTGTGTGGACTTCCTCTGTGACGTCCTGCAACCGGAGCCAAGGGACCGCCCGAGCGCCGAGGATTGCTTGAAGAAGACCTGGATCACGAATAAAGCTTCCGGATCAGAGTACTCTATTAGATCGGACCTCTACAACAGGTTGACAAAGATTCTACGTGCAGCGCCAGATATAGATTCATTCTCAGATATGGTTGCCGATCGGGCGGTAGATAATCCTCTCGCAGGGGGTTTCGGGGCCAGGATGATGCCGATGGCGGACTCGATGGCGAACTCGCTGAAGTCTGTAAACACTTTTGATACCGGGTCCTCGAGAACTGCTGTCCCCCATTCAGGCTTCTGAGACGGGGGAGGGTAGGGGGCAGGGTTTCTTTACTTTATTTTTTCTACTTTCCCTTTTCCTTTCTTTTCCATTATCTGTTTCTGTCAGGAGCCTGTCATGGACGAAAAATTTGATATCAGTTTTCCTTGCAATCTACCGAACCGGAGATGTCGAGCTTTTCTAAGGGCAAGAGATAGCTTTCCCTCTCGTTTCTTCTTTTTTTTATATATCTTTCATCTTTATTTACTTGGGTCCGGGCTAAGTTATGCGCCATGAACCGCCGCTTTTTTAATGTGTCGATGGCGCGCATATCTCAATTCGAGTGCAAGAGTCCCGAGTTGGGAAGTCTTTTTCAATCGACGGCAGGGCAGGAAGGGAGTGGGATTTCATGTGTTATTTATTAGTCTCTCAGGACGACCAGAAAAGTTGGAACGGAAAAAAGCTCAGAGTTTTCCAATAAAGTCAACACTCCTGTCCAATTGAATTGCCGGTAGTCGTGCACGATTTAATTAGGTTGGTTCGACCGACTCTGCATGAGGTTCACAGTAGGTAGAGTCCATAGTACAGCTCCCGGCGATAGTGTTTCGCACTCGACTTATGAAGAAAGAAAGAAAAATCAAACTAAAGGAGTCTAGAGCTCCCTTGAGAGACAAAGGAAATATATTTATCGATTCTCATAAGGCAATGTGGACGGTAGGGCAATGTTGGACATGGACCAGGGGGCCCTCCCTGGCCATGCGCTTGATATTTAGACCCATAGCATACCACGCATAGCTGAATATAACATCGTAAAAATGTAAAACTTACAGTAATGATAATGGGTGGACAATAAGACTTTGCCTGAGCATTTGTATATCATAGATAGGTTAAGTAGAGAAATCAGAGGAAACAGTACTAAGATTGAATACAATTTTTGAGGAGACTGACCTATCATGAGGAAGTCGAAAGGAAAGGGGGTGAAGTAGGTCAATGAAAGGATTGCAGGAATATCCTAGATCTAATATTTTCTCTTTGTCCATGGTGTGATATCTGGGAGGGGGGTTTTTTTTTGGCTATGAGCATTGTATATAGTTCTTCGACGTAAGTCATGGTCGGTCGGCTGAAGTATCAGTCAAAACACCGTAAAAGCAGCGAATCTCAGCCTCGACGAAACCCACCGCATAACAAGATCCTCAATACCAATAATTACCAAATTTCGCCTATGGGTAGCCAGGAGCTTGGTGATTCTGTCCACGCTACTTCAGCTACAATTAATTGTGGATTGGCCCTTGTAGAGACCAGCAAAAAGCGCGTTGTCGAATTGTCTGTGCCAAGCCGTGGGATTTGTATGGGAGCCCACAGAAAAGGGTACTTAATTACAGAATTGCAATTTTCATGGGCCCACCAATGCCTCAGTATGGGTCCGATTTGGTTGAAATTTCAGTCTAGTGAAGTCAAGATACGCCTCTGGTACCCTGGGCCCTTAGATACGGTACTTAATGGAGGTGGATATGATACAATTGCATGGCTGCAAAAATGGACGCTTTTGGCGTAAAAAGGGCAAGCGGCAGCAACACTTGTCACCGATCTGTCTCATATCATATCTTTGGCGCTCCTCCTCAAGGTGAGCCCCGCTTTTCTTTTATCTCAAGTTGCCTTAACCAACCCCCATTTAACCAACACCTGTCAACTACAATCAAAGCTGTGAAAATCAACGAAAAAATCATGTCACAAACCTTCAGCAATAACCCTAATTCTTTCAACGCCTTTAACTCTTACTTCTATGATGAGAAGCCTGAAATACTGTCATGGCTGTCTCCGTTAAGGCCACCTGAACAACACCGCTGCATCTGCAACCAGCGTATAGACAATATAGGAGCTTGGCTGCTGGAAACCAGGGAATTCAGAGCCTGGCACGACGGCAACGGGGAGAACAAAACTGATTGTGCGAGTTTGTTCTGCGACGGCAGCCCAGGAGTAGGAAAGAGCCATATCATGTAAGAGAGACTATATCATTGTCCGAAATTAGAGCGGTATTGCTGATGGGTTGCGATAACAGTTCGCTAGTCATAGACAGGCTCTGCGATGAAGCCGAGCACCAGAATACTGTCGTTACATGTTTTTACTTCGACTTTGCTGCCCGGGATGTGCAGTCACCAGTAAACATGCTCGGCTCCTTGCTAGGACAGCTTGTTAGCGGATTAGAGGAAACCCCCGAAGTGGTGGTCCGGGCTTTTCGGAAACAGAAGGGGGTCATTGGAGGTAGGGGCGTGCGGGTTTCAGAAGTTTTGGGGATGCTCCGGGTCGCAACAGCTACGCGGCGCACATTTATATGTGTTGATGCGCTTGACGAATGTGCACCGGAGCACCGCAGGGTAGTTCTTGGATCGCTGGGACAGATTCTACGGGGTTCGCCGTGGACCCGCTTATTTATGACTGGAAGACCATATGTGCGGAATGAAGTAGAGAGGGAATTAGATGGAGCGACTTTCATGTCAATACAACCTGCAGAAGAAGATATATTTAGGTATATACGCGTTAGACTCCGCCGCGATACTACCCCGGAGATAATGGGCAGCGCATTGGAGGCAGAGATTATGAGGACCATTCCTAAAATAACCTCGGGAACGTATGTAGAAATGAGTGCAAGAAAAGGTTATCCTAAAGTAATAGCTGACATATTTAAACCTAGATTCTTACTTGCTTCTCTCTATATGGAGGTAATACTACAAGGGACCACTCTTGCAGACCGGAAGGTAGCGCTGGAGTCAATAAAAGATGGCGCAGGATTAGGGGAGGCATATGATGCGACCCTACAGCGAATCAGGGTTCAGAGGGGAGAAATGGTAAAACTTGCGGTGGGCACTCTGACATGGGTCTGTTACTCTGAACGGCCGCTGCAAGTAGATGAGCTGTGCCATGCGCTGGCGGTGCGGAGAGGAGCAATAGATTTCGACCTGGAACATATTCCTTCGATAGGTACATTGTTACACTGCTGCCAAGGCTTAATCGTCGTCGATCAGGAAACTTCGAGTGTGCGGTTGATCCACTATACCGTCCAAAATTATCTTCGCAGTCACCCGGACCTCTTTAGTTCACCAGACTCGATACTCGCAGAAACGTGCTTGACTTATTTGAGCTCACAACAGGTCAAGAACATCGCGCCCCGCTCTCTCCCAAACCATCAAAGAATGCCATTCCTCCAATATGCTTCGAGATACTGGGGAGTACATGCGGAGAGGGAACTCTCAGAGCATGCGAGGACCCTTGCACTAAAGCTCTTAGTCCGTTACCAAGACCACGTGTCCGCTGTGTCGCTTTTAAAGCAGGTGACACACCCAAACTGTATCGAAGACACCGGCACTCTTCCGCTCTTCTCCGGACTGCACGGTGCATCGTTCTTCGGGATTGTTGAGCTTATGACTGCGATTATAGATGTTGGAAGTTGCAAGATAGACGAACGGGATTGCACAGGTAGTACACCACTTGTGTGGGCGGCGAGGAATGGACATGTAAGAGCGGCGGAACTACTGCTGGAGCGGGAAGACGTCGACCCCAATCATGCCGATAAGTATGGTCGAACATCACTGGGGTCTGCTGCTCTCAATGGACATGAAGGAGTGGTGAGATTATTGCTAGAACAGGAAGGTGTCGACCCTAATCGCTCTGATAAGAATGACGAAACGCCTCTCGGGTGGGCTGCTATCAATGGACACGAAGGAGTGGTCAGGCTATTGTTAGAACGGAAAGATGTCGACCCTAATCTCCCTGATGTCAATGATCGAACACCACTCGGGTGTGCCGCTGTCGAGGGGCATGAAGGAGTGGTCAAGCTACTGCTCGAACGGAGAGATGTCGACCCCAATCACAGCGACAAGTCTGATCAAACGCCGCTCTGGTGTGCCGCTTTCAGGGTACATGAAAAAGTGGTCAAGTTACTACTAGAACGGGAAGGTGTCGATCCCAATCGCCCGGATGTGAACAATCAAACACCACTCGCATGCGCTGCTGTCGGGGGACATGAAGGGGTGGTCAAGCTACTGCTCGAACGGAGGGATGTCGACCCCAATCACATCGACAAGTCTGATCGAACGCCGCTCTGGTGTGCCGCTTTCAGGGCACATGAAGGAGTGGTCAGGTTACTACTAGAACGGGAAGATGTTGATCCCGATCGCCCGGATGTGAACAATCAAACACCACTCGTATGCGCTGCTGTCGGGGGACATGAAGGAGTTGTCAAGCTATTGCTAGAACGGGAAGGCGTGGATCCCCGCGGACGAGATGCCCACGGCGGTATCATACACCGCTCTCTTATGCTTCTAGGGGGGGACATGGAGAGATTGTGAAACTACTGCAAGCCTACAAGCCCACGGAATGCCCGGGCGCGCAGATGCCCCGCCCCCTGAGAGGAAACCAAGGCGAAGCAGAAGCACCAGGCACGCGGTCAGCCCCGCTCCAATCGTGGGATTCCCTATTTGCGAGCACCAACCTTCCCCAACCCCCCGGAGTCTTGTATCCGCTATTTCTAGTGTCGCCATCTTCCCCCTTTCCCATCCATCTTTCCATCAGCCTCATGACATGATCTTGAGTTTCTCCCCACTCTTATTGGCGGAAATCCCACATGTGCGCAGACATACCCCTCCGAGACCTCCAGATATTTATTTTAGCTTTACTGGTGAAAACATAAGAGTTTCTGTTCCTTGTGTTCAGTGTACAGCCAGCTAAGGACTATTCCGTTTGTTGTCTGCATCATTTATCTTGATTAAAATTCCCCAGCCGAATGAATTTCTTACAAAATCACCTCTTCTTTCCACTCTTTACCTGTTCATTTCCTCCTTGTTTTCCCTTGATAGCGGTAGATAGATGGATGGATAGATAAACTGCGCGCAGACTTCGCTTCCCAATGCGTACCCCACCTAGCGTAGGTGTTCCCCTAGCTGCCATCAACAAGAGAATCGACCCTAGTTAGTGCAGTTTCAAGATGAGATTATTCCGGGCATCAATCAGCACTCCAATTTCTCGTCAGCACCGGAAAAACTCCTGCCATCCTACTGAACCCTCTCTAAATTTCTACCAGATCTCTTTTTTGGTTAAACCAATCGATTAATTTCAGACTGGGGCCAGCCTATTGCGTATTTATGTTGCAGTCATGGCTTTTGGTAGTCACACCGCCCCAACCGTTAATTTGTGCCCAAATATTTGTAAAATTTCGATGTATTTTTGCCCGCCGGGGCAGAGGAGTGCTATAGAAGGTTTATAGAATTGAGAATCCAGAAATAGCCTATGATAGCAAAGGTGGTTGTCATGCACTCTTGGTATGGCCCCTTCATACAAAGTCCTAAATCACATCATGATCTTTCCACACCATTGCACAAAAAATCATCGGTTATTAATTTACAGGCTTGATACCTTCATTATAGAAAGAAATACTTGTTCTCACTGTTCTTATAACTTTTTGAAATTTATTGCTTGGGTAGTGTTGAGCTATGAGTTTCCGAAAACGACTGTTTTTGGTGTAAAACAGTCAACGGCCCGAGTTTTGTCACCCGACTTTAGTGCGAAATCCTGTGTCGGACGAAAAGCTTTGTCTTGGTATGATACGATATACTATATATTGACCGGTGGGCCTGGATTTTCCTCCTTAATACATAGCATCTTTCATTCCCCCTGGGATCAAATAATGAGGTTATTCGTGATTTTTGCTGCCGGAATTTCGCGCCCACTTTTTAACGGGGGGGGGGGAATTGAGCCCCCGGGTACAAGTATGATACTCGAGTACGAGTACAGTTGCACCTCGCTACAATGGAAATTCTTATAGGGAAAACTCATTGTTACGAATGAGCCCTCTAGGATTTTACACCTCTGCTCCCATACAAATAGACCTCGCTATCTCCTTGGCTGGTGTAACGATGGAAAATGTTATGCCACCCCCCCTGTCACATCTAAGGCAGGGATGACTAAGGAGCCATCAGTATTTTTCAGTGATAATGTGCGTAGGCATGATCACATAGCTAATATTAGCCATAGACTGAGATTTGTCAGCGCTCTTGTCCCAGGTCATCACAAATTCGCAGATGTGCAAACTTCAGACCGTTGTTAATATTGCTTATGTGATCAAGTATCATACTCGAGTATACGCACCTTATGACTGAAAAATACTGAGGGCTCCTTAGTCATCCCTGACTTAGAGGGGTGACAGGGGGGGTCCCAAAATCTAACTAAGGAACGAAAAATCCTGAACCCTTGGCGTTCCTTATAACGAAGTGCGACTGTACTAGTGTTGGGCTAATTTCGCAGGACCCGTTTAGTTTGGATGGTGTGTCGCGCGTGCCGAAATGACCCTCCCGTGCGTATGTGTGACCTATTGATATACCGGAAGACAAACAGGTGGTAAGTTGACCAGACGATGAATTGCCTAAAGGCCTTGACAAGGGTGAAGTAGGGAGCTATGCGCTTGAACGAATTGAGAAGGAGAGAAAAGGTTGTTGATTGGCTTGCTTTCCTCGGTGTGGTTCAATAATTTTATTCTCAACTAACGTTAATGGAGCGACTACCTATCCGGGCTTGCACAACCATACAGCAGTACGTTCCAAGGAGTACGCCAGTCCCAAATCGCCTCGTCCGCAGTACATCTGGAAAGTACCACCCGCGCGACTGGTAGACCGAAGTCCGACAGCCCGGCCAACTCACGACAATCTTCAAAAATAAAGTACAAAAGAAATCCACCTCCAGTACCCCCTAAATCACTACTGTGAGCAAGAATACAGCCCTATCCAAGCCCACAATCCGGCAGACCGGTCACGCAACCCAACAAAAGAAAAGTCCCCCCGATTCACCACCTAGGCGCAACACATGCGCCACATCTCACTCGCCACCCACGGCATGGGCTCAGCCACAAGTAGCTCAGGCGCCTTCTCCGACGCCACCAAAACCGGGGAAAATCTGTTGAGCCACCCCCTCCAACAGCTCCACACAGGACCTCAGTGAAGAGGCCCAGCACGACCGTAAATCGACCGGAAAACGGGAAAAACGAGTCGCCTAGGTTCGCCAGAGGGCAAGCCCCCCAGCTCCGGATGCCTTGATGATAAACCGCCTACCATCCAAGGACTTATCGATGGAAGCGAGCAATCGAGCTCCGAATCCTAAAGACATGAAGCTATCGTGAGATAGGCTCCAAGGGCGTTGATTAGGTGGTCCCCCCGCAACCCCACCAAAAACGACCCGTCACAAGAGGTGACTGCTATCCTCGGTGTGGTTGTTCGTTGTTAGTCTAGTCTACATGAGAGGCGGCTTATGTGCTAAAGTGTGTGCGCCAAGCTAACTACTAAACAGAGTTTTTCCGTGGGCCCGATCGAGCGACATGACTGCTC
>Ga0307509_10002172_pt1 | contig 32231 bp, 30 predicted proteins | sample 10_EM_MG_FD_202245 | JGI IMG/M metagenome (GOLD analysis project Ga0307509, IMG submission 202245) | Populus trichocarpa ectomycorrhiza microbial communities from riparian zone in the Pacific Northwest, United States - 10_EM | ecosystem: Host-associated > Plants > Roots > Unclassified | place...
TCTGGGATCGCCAGCATCCCCTCTGAGCCTTCACAGGACCCCCCCCCCAGACTATGTAGCGAATTCATGAGTATCGATGGGATAGCGACGTCCCCTATACCGGCGTGTAGCTGGCGTCGAGCCCAATGACGTCCAGGTGACAGATTCAAAATCGGTCCAGCGGTTGTAGAGGAATCTGCCATCGAGTCCTGGGATCGCCAGCATGCCCTCTCAGCCTTCCCAAAACCCCCCCCAGAGTAGATAGCGATTTCATCAGTATTGATGCGACAGGGACGTACTTTATACCGGCGTGTAGCTGGCGCCGAGCCCAGCAACCTCCCGGTATCAGATTTAGGATTGGATATGTAGTTGTAGAGGAGTATTATGTAGGATGCCCGGGAATATGGATGTTGAGGGTGATGATGAGAGAATAGTTTGTCACGTAGTGTGTGAGGCTAAGTGCGTGAGGCTAAGTGCCGAGAAACCATGATGAACTATGCCAAGAAATACTCAGGGGTACCCCTGAGGTGAGCGTCTCTCAGTGGTAAATCATGATGAGCAATGGTGTTGAGGGATGAGTCTGGATGCACAGGACGCAGGGGGCGCAACTCAGGAAGCACAGGAAGCAGGGGATGCAAAGGACGCAACTCAGGACGCACAGGACGCAGGGGACGCAACTCAGGAAGCACAGGACGCAGGGGACGCAAAGGACGCAACTCAGGACGCACAGGACGCAGGGGACGCAGATTCAACGTCGCCTGTGTCAGGACGCAACGGCGCCGTATCTGACGCAGGGTAATTTTTTGCTGATGTGGGAACCATCTTGGTCGGTTTCGTTGTGTTTTGTTGGCACAGATGAAGGTCTGGCGCTACCTTTACCCTTTTCCAGTTTTTGTGGTCTGTCTCTGACCACCAGGATGCCTTCTACGTCACCGATCTTTTCGTATTCGGCTATTTTGGCCCGGGGTTTGACTGTTCCGTTTTCCCTTTGCCGAAGTTCATATCTCGGGGTAGGAACCAAGGTGTTACCGACCGGTTTTGTTTCGTTACTCCTAGATTGTTGGTCAATCAGCGGAGTACCCCTACCGGTATTTGTCTTGTTTCTTTCCCGGTTACAGGTACTATCGGCAACTCCGGTAACCGACGTGGGGTCCGATATAACAGGGGTGTTCGGACCCATTCTGGATGGGGAGCTCGAGCTCTTCCTGATGGCCGGACATTCTTTGTTCCCTGTCATCTGCTCGTTGTTTTCACATTGAATGCACCATACCTCGTAGTGTTTGCATCCGGCTTCGGTGTTTGCACAACCCGTCACATTGCATCTGTGTTCCGTGGATATATGTTCCTTCCAGCAGTACTTCCATACCGGTTTCGCCTTGTATCCTGCTCCAACATGCCCAATTTTCATGCACCGTGTGCACAAAATGCTGTTGTGTTCCTCCCTCCACATTCGGCAAATTCTGGGTTTGCCAGACACGATCATCCATGGGGTATCTTTTGCCATCATCGCTTTAACCTCCGGGCTCATCTCGACGACCAGGAGTTTACCAGCGGTTGATTGTTTCCGGTGGTGGAATTTTTCCAGTTTGCCCACCCATGACGGTTTAGCGGCCAACGTGACGCCCATGTTGCTGTGTTCAATGTCATTCGCCATCGATCTGAATGCGTTCTCATGATCCCAGTCGGAGGGGGACCATGCTCCTTTTCCAGCCCTAGCGAGTGGAACTATACCGACAAAGATCTTTATCTTTTCGGCGTCCCTTTCGAATCTGAAGTTATCCAGACCCATGTTTTCAAGCTCCTCATCGAGGACTATAAGGTCGTGGTGGATTTCATCCACCTTGGTGTCCCTTAATGTCAATAGGACATCCCCGAATTTGTTCGATTTGGCAATTGAAAAGTATGCCTTCCTTTCGTTCAGATTTCAGAGGCATTTGTTCAACCCGTTTCTTATGGTCCCTGGGTTTATTCCTTTAGGCAACTTTGTTATCGTACCCTTGGGTGTATTGAACCTGATCTTCAGGTGTCTTTTCCGTTCCTTAATCCTTGAGGGCATTTCCACTGTAACTGGTTTCCTTTTCTCAAATCCTTTTCTCCCTCTGACGATGTTGAACTCCTTGGTCCCCGTTTCGTCAGGGGCAACCCTGCTGTAGGATCGCTTATCTGATGGTCTAGCTGTTATCCCGTTCTCGTATGTCGGTGCTTACGGGGGGATTGTTGTGGTCAGAAGTGTCTCCACCTTTCCACACTCGACCTTCTTCCACTTATCCTTTCTTGGAATGGGAACGGCTGGTCTGGCCGCTGTTGTTTTCTTGGGCTCAGGCTTAGTTTTCGCCATGAGCTCAATTTCAAGGTCCAGGACCTTGTCCTTCAGTTCGTCTACTTCGTTTAGTAGATCAAGGATTCATTTTTCCACACAATCCATGCGGTTTTCCATGTTCTCCCCGTTTGTTTCAATCATGGGGATGTCTTCTTCAACTTCCGGTACAGCTTCCGGGGTGTCGATTTGGCCAGTTCTTCTAACATAGCCTCCGTCTGTGATTTGGACTGTGTGTATGCCACAGTCTCCGGTAGTGTCTCCTGTGTTTCAGGGATCACAGCCCATTTTCTGTCCCCTACACCAGATTCCTCGGTGTCCTTGCCATCCTTCAAGGTCATTGGGATGTCCTTGCTTGATCCTATTGTTTTCACCGTCCTCTTGCTCGTAGGCGGTGCATAGTCGTAGTCAGATGATTTGTCCAACTTGAACTTTTTCCTGTATAGGGCTCTCTCGGATGCTGCGATACTCCCCAGTCCGTCCGACTTGGGCCAGCTCGCTGCCGTAGAACTCGGCGACATCATTGATACATAGTCGTCCTGACTAGACTGGCTCGACGGTATGTATTCCGAATTCTGGGAATGGTTGAACAGTATTCCCATCGTGGTGTTCTTTATCAGGAAGCATCCATCGCAACCTGACATTTTCATCAGACCTCTGATAACCGTGTTTAGTTCGCTAACGGTCCTAGGGTGGCTGTTTTTGATGAATCCATTCCATGATTCATCCCTCCCCTCACTTCTGCATCCATCCATGTGTGCGAATTGGAATGTCAGTCCACACGGTAGTTTGTATGAGGTGACCAGCATCTTTGTCAACATTCTTTGGGTGTTTTCTGCCCCTTCCATTCTCCCACCATCATATTCCTCTGACATAACACGCCCCGCACTCATACCCCACATTATCACCTTTTTTCCGGAATTCAACACTTGCAATGGGTGTTAACGCCTTCTCAAGGTGAACCCTACTCTTTCCTTCTCACAGGGATCAAATCCCCCACTTTTTGGCCCAGGTATTACTCGGTAAACCAAGATATCTCAACCTGAACACAAGTGAAGTCTTTAATTTTTCCTCTTTGACGCTATTCACACTTCCCCTCTTCTTTTCCTCTCAGCCAGTAAAGTCCACTCAGCCTCGTTCGCAACCAGTAGCAATCTGCCAACAACCCAAAATATGATATCACAAAATTTTTTCAAAAGGGTGAAAAGTCAGGTTAGCAGAATTGAGAACCCCAGCTAACATAATCCAACACACCGAGACGGTAGATCTCTCTTAGGAGCTTTTGGTTAGAATCTGAACATTACAGGGCTTACAGGTGCGAGGGGGGATGTTGTCGAATGGTTAATTTCCAGTATTGTACCGGTAGGCTGCCCCAAGATAATCCATGTCTTCCATCTGGTGCCATGAGGAGATGGTGGGTCTCACCAGCTTTCCGGCACCGTTGCATCCGGAAAAACAAAAAGCCTCTAAATTTACGTTTCACAAAGTATCACCCCAGGAGCCATTCTCTTCTGTTAGCCACAACCCCCCCTTCTCAAATTAGGGGCTTTTCGACATACGGTAATGTAAGTTGAGATGTTTGTCATAAAATAAACCCCCACAATTAAAGCAAACCTCGCTAATCACACCTTCCAAACGTTGAACGCGGAAACATAACAAGCCAAGCATTACACCATCTCAAGTCTAACTAGCATCACACTGCTTCAACCCTTGTCTCCACGCCACAAAGGCCCTAACAATTTTATCACACCCAATCGCCAATATCAGCGTCCCAGATTTTCTCCCTACGACGTATAGCCATCATTCTCCCACTGCCGCCCGCTCCAGCACGCTCCAGCATTCGAATAATCCCGTCATCCCCAGACTCAATAGCTCACGGGAGTGAAAGTTCAGCGCTACTCTTCTACTCCCGGGAGCCAACTGGAAAGCCTACGGCCATCCACAGGCGTTGATGTCGACGTCTTTCCGTGCGAGCAGGAGTCGCACTATCTCTACGCCTCCGCGTTCAGCGGTAGCCCAAATAAGCGGGGTGCTGCCATCTCGGTCGCGCAGGTCAGGGACGATGTCCTCACGGCTCAAGAGGTGCTCGACGATCTCGCGGAAGCCCTTTTGCGCCGCGATAGCTAGTGGAGTTTTACCCTGCTCGTCCTGGATGTTTGGGTCGAGATCCTTCTGGAGCAAGAGTAGCTTAGTTTCTTCTATGTCGTTGTTGAGGACAGCCCGGTGAAGGGGCGTTAGGCCTATGGTGGCGGGAATGTTGGGGTCGAGAGGTTGCCCGCTCGGGGGTGTCGACGATTGCCCGGGGGACCTTGTGCCTGTTTCGGTCGACATTGTGCTTGTTTCGGTCGACATTGTGCTTGTTCGCTAGTTATTTGCGAGTTGACGGTTAGGATCGTGTTGAAACTTAGGTGGGCGTTCGGTATGTGTGGGTTTGAACTTGAAATCAGGATTCTTTCTTATTTATAGGCCCAGAGTTTAGGTCTCACAGCGTTTAGTGACTTTGTTTTGTAGGATTTTAGGTTTAAACTTCTCCAAGAAAAACCCTAGTTACAGTCCTCTACCCCTAAGGTCCTTCCCCCCGTTCTGTTTTGTTTGATCTATGGTATAATAATATCATTATACCCGCGCCTGCGGCATTCCACCCTTCTTATCTCGATGAGTCCGGATCTGGCACCCAAACAATTACCGATTGATGAAAGTCTAAACAGAAATCCGGCGTGCTCGTTACTATAGGTTTAATATTCAAAACCTCGACTTGCAAGTCTCCGGACTCTGACTTTTAAATCCAGACCTATGGTCTAAATCGTAGTCTAATCGGAGCGTATACTAAATAGTGCCTCAAAGGTTCAAACACCGAATTGATCGGTATTAACCAAGTGTCCATGACGCCAACCTAGCACTGGAGTACTAGTACAAGTCGCTCAGCCGATCTCCAAAGTCCAGTCCTCGTTTATCTCTGGCCGCCTGGGCATTGTGTGAGCTGCCACGATGGGGGGGCTGCTGAACATTGCTGGGATGATATCCGTACGAATGCATGTATGGCACAAGCTGGACATCAATATGTTCCCGACAGATGACTAATCGACACAACAAGTGCTCCGTGGTCTAGGAATGGGCTCCCGTGCTGGTGGCGGGGCTTGGAAAAGCGGCTCCCTGACAAGCTTGTTGGGAAAAGGAGCATTAAAATAAGATAGAAGCTCGCCCTGTCTTTCTAGCGGTGGAAATCTCTCCACTTTGATTATGACCAGCAGTACTCGTAGATGATGATACAGAAGGGGCAATGGACCTGAGAGGCAGGCTTACTAATTTTATGTATCACAAGATATTACTAATACACTAGAAACCCTTCCCATCTTTCAGCCGCATCTTCTCCCAAACTTACCTTCTGCCAGGTTAGACCGGGGATGCCCTCAGCGAGGCGACGCCCTCAGCGAGGCTTGGCAAATATTAGCAGGCAGTTTTGGTTGAACGTGCCCTTCTTTACTGCCAAGCCTCGCTGAGGGCGTCGCCTCGCTGAGGGCACCCTCAACCCCAACTCCTCCACCTACTCCCGACAGACTAACCAGCACCAAACACGGGTGCTCGCATTAACCTTGTCCGGCGGGCAGCCTACATGCCCCTCTCCCACCTGCCCCCGGATAGCGCAATCGCCCCTTTCGGCCTCGCCCCAACCCAATTCAACTACCCTATCATCAACCCTTCAAATCAGTTCTCCCGATCCGACGCCTTCGCGAGATTATACAGCAACACCCACATCATGAGTGAGGTACTGTTACACGTGGAGCGCATACCCCGTGCCATTAAGTTGATCAGTAGGAAAATTCAGCGACCAAGCGAAACTCACTGCCTTAGGATTCAGTGCTAGATCTTGAGTGATCGGGGGGCTACGTTACGGGCTACATTGTTCAAAAAGAAGGAAAGGGTTACAAAGTGGCTACTATGAGGGCTAAGCCAAGGTTGGCCCTACAGTGTAAATTTAGCGTTAGGGGGAACTGGGAGAGAGGAAATCATACCGGTGCAGTACTCTTGGATCACTACCGCAGCATCATAACATGAAAGGTGGGGGGCTAAGAACTCGTCCGGACTTACACGATTTTTTCTCTAGCTCTCGGCCTGGGTTGGTGATCGCCATCGCGCATATCCGGCTTCCCGGATACGATACGATACTACAATTTGGCGTGTGAACAAACAGGAGCTCAGTCTTCGCGGGCTTATATGTGTTACGAAAAAGGCATAGGTGGCTACCGTAGGAAGATGCTCGATTTCCTATACATGTGTTAGCTAAGATCGAAAATCAACTTTGGCGTATGATATTTTGAGTCGCGGACTGCTAGAGAACCCGGGGAGGGATCCAAGTGAACATGGTGAAGCTGGGATACAATTTCAAGTGCGAAAGCCGATTTGTTAAGAGAAACGGAAGGAAAAGAGGGAGGGAGCATGTGGTCTAATAATGTGATATACTTGGCGATCTACTACCGTAGTAGAGCACCATTCTGGTTACAGGCGGGAAATACTTGTAGAGGGAAGAAGTGAAAATCGAAAATAGTGAACTATAGGCCGCAAATCCCCCCCACCACCAAAAAAAAAAAAGCGGGGCCACCTCCAGTTCGCCGCTCTCAGATGAATTCGCCTTTAAATCCAGATCCGGGAGAGTGTTTTCCCGGGCACTAGAAATCATAGAAACCAAGGTACCAGTGCTTCACAGCACAAGCAAACCATCACCGAGCGGGGAATTTGAAACTGAGTCGGATTATTGAGTAGGTACTCCCCAAAACCAAAGCGAACCCGCCGAACGGTGGACGAGTATATCTCAATCGCGATAAGTCCCAAAGAATACCCTACGGGTAGTAACATCTAGATCACCGGAACGGTTCTAGACGGATCCTATCTCTAACCACCCCCGAGGCACACACGGCAGCGCGCGCTAGCGAGTAATAGTCGCTCTGAATTCGGCACCCACTCAGGGCTCCTTTCTATTCTAGGCCTTAGTTTGCTGCGTTCCTATGCCTTCGCTTCGCTTATGTTAGAGTTAATGTTCACACGCAGCTAGTTTCCGGCCGGATTGTTGATGTCTGGAGTTTCGGGTGATTGAGTAGGAGTGCCCCGGTTTTGGGGAGTTTGAGGGATGGGTGGATGGATTGACGTGGATTTAAGAGAGCACTAGCGCATGTGTCAGTAGTCTTTGCAGCTGTATAGCTATACGGGTGTAATATCGGTATGTTATCTTCATCCCTATTGCTGATGGTGGTGGGAGTTAAGCCCCTGGGTGCAGATCTTAGTATATATACCAAGAGTGCACTTATATCCTTGTCCGGATAATAGTATCATACCCAACATAATAACCTAGTTAGAAAGAATGAAAACTGGGTAGCAATTCGAAATCAAGAGGCGAAGAACAATCTAGTGGGGGAGAGGCTATGGGGGAAAATGTTAGCGATTCTAGTCTATAACAGTGCTAAAGTGGGTGGTAAAACAGCTTAGGGATCGAATGCCAGTAGTGTAGCAGTAATCATTACGGGAGTGATTTATCCACATTTTAGGAACATATCGAGCGATAGGAGATTGCCTAACGTCCGCACTTCTCGCTGGTTGGCGGATATTTGCGGGCATCTGAAGATACCCTTAGTTAGAGATGGTGACCTCCACTACCGTAAAAACTTGAATAATTGGACGGTGTGCTATGTCGTTGGACTTTCCTCTCCTAGTATGGTCAAGAAATTTTTGTTTTTTTTTCTGTCTCAGAGGGGGGAAAGGGGCCGTGTTTTTGCTGTGTTTTTTGCCCCCTTTCCAGAGAAGGGAATTCCGGACTACATAGCACACCGTCCAATTATTCAAGTTTTTACGGTAATAAAGGTGAACAGACGACGATAGCGACAACGAAACAAGGCGAGTGACGAGCGGTGAAACGAAACGAAACGCCAAGCAAGTCACAACGAAAACGATCGTACACTCAGGTGCTGGGAAAAACTTCTCATCCAACAACCACAGTCTCTCGCTCAACGATGGCTTCACGATGGATACTTTCAAATAACTAAATAATCGGCGAAGACATGAGTATATATTAACAATAACACCCCCATGGGCCAGCAGGCACGCCCATGCTACTCCATGTGAGTCCCCATTTCCCCAGAGCACTCCCGAGCCAACTAAAGGAAAACCCCCCCACTGTTACCGGGCTTCCAACCCCCTCACGCTGGCCTTACCGCGCTTCCGCTTTTCCCCCGGCTTTTCTCCCGGCTTTCCCGAAAGCTGCACGATCCCAAAACTACGAATCCCCGCATTCGAAATCCTTTCCACAAACACACGCTCGAAGCCGAAACGTATGCCCGAATCCTCAGCGCATTTCCGGACCATAAACAAGTGTGCTCCCGGAAGCTATCCGAACAACAAAGGAAGTATGATGAGAGTATGGCGAGCAGCATCATTTCCAACACTCACGGAATATCGTCAATGTTTAGCGAACGAAGAAGGGATTTGTGTATCATAAGTTAGAGGTGTATGATCGTGTAGGGGATAATAAACACTAGTTTCTCACCGCACATTTTGAATACTAATTACGGGACGATTCTCGGAATGTCGGCCCCTCAATACTTGATCCATCGAGCCAGGCCTAGTGCCCATCTCCAACTTCTCCTCCAAGCATTTCTCAATCTCATGTGGTTTAGGACTTATGGGTAGTGCAATTGCCTTCTTAATATCATATATAGTGAAATTTACCCCCCCCCCCAACCAAGATATGAGGTCCCCCGATGAAAAAAAACCTATACGCGTAGCACCTCTCGAATAACAGCTAACAATGCCAAAAAAAAGCTCAGGAGACCATCCAACATAAACCCAGTAAAGGCATCTGTATGTATGGAAATTTGAGGTAGGGAGACAATCACGTATCACATTTTGGCATTGCCACATCTTCAGGAAGGCAGACCTCCATTATCACTCTTACCCCTCACCTCCAAAACCCCTTACGTACCCACCCCAGAATTTCACCGCCTTTAGCCACCAGATGTTTTCAGGTAGCTCCGATCACGGTACTTGTCCGTTATAGTTGACCACAGAAGCTATAGTAGACACCCCTAGCGGTTTTCAGACTTCAACGGCGGCGATACCATTGCACGAGTGACGAGCGGTCAAACGAAACGCCAAGCAACTCACAACGAAAACGATCGAACACTTAAGTGCGGGAAAAATATTTTCACTAGCAACTACAGGCTCACGCTCAACGACTCCACGATGCTCGGTGCTCTCTAACTAACGGCGATTACAGGAGTATATATCATACACGAAGACATCCATGAGGTGCCTTGCTACTCCATGTGAGTCTCTCCTTCCCATGTGAGCACTCCCGGGCTAACAAAAGGAAAACAAACACTTTCCCACCTCCGGCTTCCAGCTCTTTCCGGCTGACCTTACAGTACTTCCGCTTTTCTCCTGACTTTCCCGCAAGCTGCACAATCCCAAAACTATCACGCATTCCTACATTCGCAATGCTTTCCCAAACGCCCAAACGAACGCCCGAAGCCGAACCGTATACCCAAAGCCAAAGCGAGTCTCCGAAGACAAACCCATGCCCGAATCTCCAGCGCATCTCCAAAGACAAACCTATGCCCGAAGCTCGAGCCATATTCCCTGATCCTCAGCGCATTTCCGAAGCCAACCAAGCGTATCCCCGGAAGCTAAACAAAACAACAAAGGAAGCATCATAAGAGTATGGCGAGCAGCACCATTTCCAACAACGGTGAGACCCCCCTTGGCTAGGTTGATCGTGATGGCCATGGAACTGATATCTATCAAGATTAGTGGTGGTACGTTGACGGGGTGTGCCTAACCCATGATGTTGCGGCAAAATTATTAGCATAAAGTGTGAATATTTCAGCGATATGTGGTGGTATTATAATCCCGGTAGTAGAGCACTGCAATAGGAGCAGAGATAGCGCAGGCCAGTGGGCAGCGCGAGCATGTATGGAGGAACACAGAAGTGTGGACGGGTAAACGTTCTACTAGGGCAAGCCCGGATGATTAGGGCATATACGGAGACTTATGGCTGTCACATGTAAGAGCAGAGTTTTACCTACTAGTGGTGAACCGTAGCTAGCAACCTCCATAGCGAATACAACTCCAACATCTCCGTCAAATACACACAAACACGAATCGTGCCACCTCCATCAATATGTAGAGTACCAATGGGGGGTGGAAGGCATAGTGCTATGGGAGACTACTTCGGTAAGGTTTTAGGGGGACTTTCTCCCTTGACGGGGGCTACCGCGCAAAGGGTTCTTTAGGTACCGCGTCTAGTCCAAGGTGTCTATCAGCACCTCGAGTACGTTGGACCCACGGTGGGCAACGAATGGGGGGGCAGGGGGAATGGAAACGGAAGTACGAGTCATATCGCTGACTACTCGAGTACTGATATTTTCCTTAAATTATCAACGAGCTCCCTCCGTTCACCCCCGTCCCTATGTTATTGATCGTGTGTGGTGGGCAAATGTGGATGAAACGAAATGATTCAATTAGAAGACTAGAAACAATAAAGTTAATTATTGTAACTTCGTTCGTACCTAAATCAATATGTGGAAATAAACAGCTCCAGAACGTATGGAACCCAAAACCCACCCCCATTCGCCCCAAGAATCTATGTTTTTCCAGTGAAACTCCAACACATTAAAAAATAAATTAAATTTAAATTTAATTGGTTAAAATATCTACCAAAATTCCCATTTTTAAAAAAAAAAAAAAAAAAAAAAAAAGACAGAAGGAACAAAATAAAGATAAGCGAACAGGAAGTATATGACACTCTTGCCTGTCCCAAAAAACTTCCCATCCATTACACCAGCACGCCGAAGCATCTTTTATGCCGGCACCCCAACAGCCACCATTGCCAATAACCTCACCCGTGCGTAGCAGTATCCAGGCCCACCGAGATCCATCCACACCCACTCCCTAAGCGGTGATCATCGATGAAATGATAACCAAAGTGTCGACGAAGAAGGAATGATCCAACTGAGAAAAACCAAAAGACAGAGTGAAACGGAAATAACCAAACAATCTATCAGAATCTGGATGACTAACAGAATGTGGGAGGCAGGAGGATCAGGCCCGGGGGATAGAAACCAAAAGGTGCGATTCCGCTTGGAGTAAAGCTGAGGTAACGGCTCCAGCTCGGCTGAGAAAGCTGCCGGTATTCCACAGTTAGGTGTCAGGCGAAAAGCGGCATCCTTGCGTTCTAGGAGCAACTTCACCACCTCTTCATGCCCCCTGGAGACAGCCCACAAGAGTGGTGTACGGCCATCGCGGTGTACAGGGTCAAGGTTGATGCCCTTCTGTTCTAGCAGAATACTGACTGCTCCCTTGTCCCCTTTCCAGGCGGCCCACGAGAGGGGCGTTCGGCCATCCTGATCTGCAATGTTGGGATTGGTATTCTTTTGTTCTAATAGTTTCTTAAGGATATCCGTATGCCCCCCTCGAGCTGCCCATGCAACCGCTGTGTTGCCCGTTGCGTCAGTCACATTCAGATCTAATCCCCCCATTTCTAATAAAGCACTAGTCATTTCCAACATCCCAAGGGCCGCCGTCCAATGGAGGGGCGTAAATTCCCTGAACCTATCTTGTTTTAGATCAGGAGACGACATCCACAGCTCTATAGGGTAATCCCCGTATATCAAGAGTATGCTAGAGGATATATGCTGGCCGAATCCATTGAGCAGCCCCCGAGCAAGCCCTTTCACCTTCTGTGTCATCCCTCTCCTTGCGTGCCTTTCCCAGTAACAAGAAGCATAATTTAGAAGTGAGGTTGCTGACTCGGGGGGGAGAGCGGATAACCGAAGTTCCCGGACAGACTGGGAATTGAGGTATGTTAAGCAGGTCCCCGCAATCGTAGAGTGGGGGATTTCGGAGGGGTCCGAGAGGGCTAGATTATCGGGCAGGTGGTCGCGCAGAGTGAAGTGGACAAGCCGCACGGTGGCAGAGGATTTCTCAAGCGTTATGAGCCCGAGAGACCACCCTAGGAGTGTCTCTATCGTAGGACCTACAGACTCCCTCTCTAGCCCTAATGCGTGGCATAGCTCGCTTGCTTGTAATGGCCGCTCCGAATATGCTAGCCATATCAGGGCACTTTTTGCATATTCTGGTCTCGGACTTTCCTGCGCTTTCATCCGTTCTAGAGTTATCGCGTAGGCATCCCCCAAATCCTTGCCTTTTGAGATTTGGTTCAGCTTTTTTCTTCTGTCAGTGATAGTGGCTCCGTCAAGGATGGCACGGATGCTTAGCGAAACAAGCAGGAATCTGGGCATGATGGTTAGTAAAATATATGATCATGCATGTATGGTCAAGTGTTACTCGGACGAACGATTGGGATATACTGCCTCTGATGGTTTCTATAATATCTGTCCGCAAACTGTCGTCCATCTCGCGGGGCTCTCTGTCCATCTTGAACTTCCTCTGCAGATATTTCCTAATATCATCTTGTTTAGGCGTAATTTTGACTGTAACAGCCTTAGTGAAATGTGTTGCGATCTGGGTTCCGACATAGGGTCTTCCAGTAAGGAAAACCCGCACACTTGGTTGCTCTTGAACAATACCTTCCAGCGATAAAAGAAGCTCTGGCAGCTCCTCCGCCACCAATTCATCAAGCGCGTCAATGCAGATAAAAACTTGGGGCAACGAAGCAATTGACTCCTTCAGGATTCCTAGCAGATCCGGAAGGCATAGCCTGCGACCGCTGCACTCATTTTTCGCCTTCTGGAACGCTTTCAGTACAGATCCCATAATAATATCGTCTTTGACCACCAGCTGCTTCAGAATGGATCCTATCATGTTGGTAGTTGTCTGTTGGTGCCGTTCCTGGTAGTCGCAGTACGAAATCACGACAGCGGTGTCCTCCTCACTCGCCTGTCTATACAGACTGTCGATCACTAGGGAGCTAGTGATGCTAGCCGTTAGGGATATTCGCTTCACTCAAAGAGCCTCACGGCTCACCTTAGATATGTCTTCCCTACTCCCGGTTTCCCGGAGCAAAACAAGACAGCTCCACCCTCTCTATTTCTCCACTCCTGAAACTCCTTCGTTTCCAAAAACCAATCCCCGACACCATCAAATCGGTCAGCATGCACACCTTGGTGTCTATATTGAGGTTCTAGTGGCGAAAGCCATTGCAGAAGCTCCAGCTTCTCATCGGCCGGCTTCTCATCGGTCTTGAAGACAAATTTGTTGTTGAAACTCCCGAATATGTTGTTGCTATCGACGTTGCGATTACCCGAGGCCGAGTGCACTTGCTGCACTTGCTGCACCCTAAGATCCATGATATTATATGCAAAGTGTTGGTTAAGCTTAGAGCGCTACGGAGGGCTGTTATATGAGGCCAGTATTAGCGGGTTTGTGGGATGTCCTGGGCAGAGATGAAGAAGGGCGAGAGGATGGGACTCGTTGTGTCACAATCTCCGTCAGGTCATACTTGTACCCAAGCTACTCTCAGATGCCAGGCATTCAGCCCAGTCAAGCCCAAATGTTGAAAACCAGACCATTCGGGTGAGCCCGATGCGGCAGGAAAACTTCGTGGACTCAAAATGGCGTTGCGCTCAGAATACTGTGAAACCTCTACTTGTAAGGCTGAGCGTCCAGTGCACGGGCTCGAGTATCAGCCCACGATAGGCTCAACAAGCTAACATTATCACGAGCACTAGTTAATATGATCTAAAATACCTCAGGCAAATGCTATTCCTTCTTGGTAGAATTAGTCTCGGACAACGGAAATTAGAGAATAGTCTTTCTGAGGCACCACTGTGCGAGGCTGGCGACAAAAGTGATGAGCAGAGCAGGGTTTTCCACTGAGAATAGTCATATTCACAACCCCCTGCTACTAATTTAGTGAAGCAATTTGGACTAAATCCTCTTCCACTTGTGTAGCAATTCCCTAGATTTTACCCTTCAGCCCCTTAGAACTCTGCATCTAGCCTGGTTGAGGAGCTGCCAGGGAGCTATTTGGTACATTGGTCTTGGCGCAATTTCTAACTACTTTGTATGGGAAACGGTAAGGCTTTGCGCTATTTTCAACTTCTCCTTTACGATGTTGTATGCCAAAGTGTCCAAAAATTCTTTAATAATCTGTAATTGCTTGGGGAGATGTTTGAGGGAATTCTAGACCAGAATATCAATTATTGAAATTTTTTTACAGCTACAGAATGTGTTGAATGGAAAGCAGGAAAGCATGAAGTAGCATGGTTTGGACTGTTACATGCCATTCTGCTCACGATTTTTGTCGCCAGCCTCGTACCGCTGGTAACTTAGTACCGTACTGTATTATACCGTACTGTGCAATACCTGTACGGTATGATACCGATACCGGTATATCTCACCTTAGAGGCAATGGGGTAGTCATTGTCACACAAGCCACGTCACCTCGTATTACGAGTACTTCAGCTCTGGAGGCAGAAAGCTTGTCGCCCCTTAATACTCATAAATTGCTACACCATTTCCGCATCCAACCAAGACCGGGGCAAAACATCATGGCCCAGACAACACATACTGGTGTACAATCAGTCGGCGGGGATGGTGAAAATGCCCACCGCAGTAACATGAACGGCACCTCCAACCACATTAACAAGTCCGACGAGTATGAACAAATTATGCACTGGCTCTCTCCACTGGAGCCGCGAAGTAGGCACCAAGACGTGCGCACCGAGCGACTTGATGGTGTTGGGTATTGGCTTCTCGAAACAAGTCAGTTTCGTCAGTGGAGTGGTGGGGAGGGTGGAGCCGGTAAGGCTGTATTGTTTTGCTTCGGGGATCCGGGAGTGGGCAAGACATACCTAAGGTAAGTGGCGGGATCCTTTGCAAGAAGAATATTGCTGATCGGCCGAAATACTAGTTCTCTGGTGATTGACAGGCTACGCGATCAGGCGCGGGGGGATATCGCCGTGGCGGGGTTGTACTGCGACTTCACTGCCCAGCAAGAGCACACAATCACCAACATGATCGGAGCCATTTTGAAGCAGCTGGTTGACAGAGGGGATATCCCGAAGTACCTACGTGAGGCATTTCAAGAAGCGAAAACGAAATCTGGTGGCCGAGGACCACGACTTCCGGATCTGATGCAAATGCTGAGAACCGCGATCGCTTCACTATCTCGAGTCTTCATTTGTATCGATGCCTTAGATGAATGCTTACCAAAGCATCTGCCAGAGCTTCTTCGGTCACTGAGAGATATAGTTCAAGACTTACCAAGGACGCGGGTATTCTTCACCGGCAGGCCCCACGTCAAAGAGAATATTCATAGATATTTCACCAAGACGGTTGCTGTACCAATCAAACCTAACCGGCATGACATTCGGAAATATCTGGAGATGAAGTTAGACAGGGATTCCATGCCAGAGGCGATGAACAATGGTTTCCGGATGGATATTCTAAGAATTCTCCCGGAAAGGACATCCGATATGTACGTAGGAGTATCTGACATTTCCACTCCATCATATATACTTACTGACGATCGTGCGTAGATTCCTCCTAGCTTGGCTCTACATCGAAGCTATTCTGGGAGAGGTGACAATTAGTTCGAGAAGAAGGAAGCTTGATGAGGTGACCCAAGGCAATGGGCTCAGTGATGCCTACACAGCAACCCTAACCCGACTCAAGACGCAGAAAGGAAGCAGATCAAGACTCGGATTAGAGGCCCTGATGTGGGTGCAGTACGCGGAACGACCGTTACGGGCTAAAGAGCTCTGTCATGCCTTGGGAGTGGAGACGGGGTCCACAGACCTGGATCCCGAAAACGTTCCTGCGCTACGAACAATCCTAGGATGTTCTCTGGGCCTCCTCACGGTTGAGACGTCTTCGTCCACGGTCAGACTGGTTCACTCTACTCTGCAGGAGCATTTTGTAAATGATCCGACACTATTCCATAATCCCCACTCAGCAATCGCGGAGGTTTGCCTGACATACCTCAATTTCCAATGTGTCTGGAGTCTTTCGCCAGCTCTTTACTCCGCTCCTGCAGAAATGCCCCTTCTAGAATATGCTTCTTGTTACTGGATAGAGCACACGAGGAAGGGCATAGCGGGGGAGGTGAAAACACTTGCACTACAGCTTCTCAGTAGATTTGATGGGCATATATCTGCTAACCTTCTGTTATTGCGCCACAATAAAGATAGAGGCTCGGGCCCTTCTCTTGACTGGATGGAAAGACGTACAGGATTTACGGGGCTCCACGCAGCAGCGATTTTAGGGATCCCTGGGGTAGTTGCTGCTGTCCTGGAGATGAAGGAATGGGATGTTAATGTGCTTGATTGTATGAGGAGCACAGCTCTCACATGGGCAGCTAGAGAAGGTCATGAGGAGGTCGTGAAGGCGCTATTGGAACGAAACGATGTCTACCCCGACCCGGTGGATTCCAGTGGCCGGACACCGCTCTCGTGGGCGGCCGAGACCGGGTGCGAGGGAGCAGTAAAGGCACTACTAGAGCGAGAGGATGTCAATCCTGACCTGGTGGATTCCAGTGGCCGAACACCACTTTTGTGGGCTGCCTCAAGGAGGCATGAGCGAGTTGTGAAGTTATTCTTGGAGCGCAGATATTTTGTCCCCGATCGAGTACCACTGATTTCCCTTAGGATAGCGGTTGATGGGTGTTTCCTCATTATTGCTTTGTTCTTTCTCTCCCACATTTTCACCATTGCATAGCTGGCCGATACATGTGGGGCTAGTGGGGGCAAAACCTTCCCGAGTCCCGATATCGGCAACCGCACTCAAGAGCGAGTCACCAAAAAAAGAAAGAAAAAAAAAGAAAGGGTTTTTTTTTGCCATCCAATAATAAAGGTCTAATGTTTCCTTTCTCTCTCTCTTTCGTTAGGACATTGTTATAAGCATTTTTATTTTTGTCAAATCTGCGGTTTATTCCTACTAAGTACAGTAAATCCGTGGCATAGTCTTCGAGGGATGATACGGCCTAAAAACCTCATTAACAAAAAGAAACATCAACCCTCAAAATAAAATAAATCAATGATAAATAAAACATGATCATGTCATAATTCATAAGTCCCACCAAAGACAATCCCATTCAAAACCTCAAGTCAGACCCTCTTGTAACAGGAAAAATCCCCAGCCTGGAAAATTTACTCTATTCTTTAAAATAAAGGAAGACAAGCGCTTAACCAGCCTTCACCTCATCCTACCCTGATAAGTATCCTATAATAGGGTATGAACCCGGCGCACAGTGCTTATGTCAGCTGGGTATTATATCGTGGACTACGGCGCACTAAGTTATGCTTGATTGGAAAATCTTGTTTTCTTGCTATCCATACCTGGGTACAAGTACTGCGAAGCATAAGTTTGTCGTAGTAACTGGACTTTCTCAAAGCCTCCCCCGCCACTGTACCGTATCTCCTTGGCATTGGGATTATTGGGCAGAGATTGTCGCGCAACAAGCATCTCCCCGCTTTTCCTCAGCCCTACTCACAGAAAGCTCACAAACTCCCTCCATCGCCATATAGATCGCTCTAGTATTTCCAAATTCACCCAAAATTCCGGATAGAATATCATGGCACAAATACCCGTCAACATTGGTGACGGCAATGTCAGCTCCGGGAACGTAATAGGTAGTTTCAACAGCATCTATATGTCCGACGAAGATTCACGGATTATGCGCTGGCTCTCTCCGCTGGAACCAAATAGCAGACATCAAGGTGTGCGCACCGACCGGTTCGAAGGCGTAGGGGATTGGTTTTTGGAGACGAGAGAGTTTCGGGAATGGAGTGGTAGTCCGGACGGAGCCGACAAGGCGGTCTTGTTTTGCTCCGGGAATCCAGGAGCGGGCAAGACGCATCTAAGGTAATAGGCGGGATTTTTGAAAGAAGCGAATTCTACTAATGGTCTCAAATATTAGTTCATTGGTGATCGATAGCCTGTGTGAGCAGGCAAAGAAGGAAACTATCGCGGTTGCAGGCTTCTACTGCGACTTCCTTTCTCAGCAAGACCAGACCATCACCAACATCATGGGCACTATTGCGAAGCAGCTAGCAGGCAGGAGCGGCATCCCGAACTATCTACGCGAGGCGTTTCAAGAAGGAAAAGCAGAGTTTGGCGGTAGAGGGCTACGACTTGTGGACCTGATGAGACTGTTGAGGGTTGCCATTGATTCGCTACCCCAGGTTTTCATCTGTATTGATGCCCTCGACGAGTGTTTACCAAAGTTCCTGCCAGAGCTCCTCCAGTCTCTGAGAGATATTGTCCGGGAGTCCCCTAGCACGAGAATATTCCTCACTGGGAGGCCCCATGTCGGAGAAGATGTTCGGAGATATTTCACCAAGGCAGTTGTGATACCCATCAGCCCTAAGACGGATGATATCCGGAATTATCTAGAGATGAGGTTGGACAGGGATGACGACCCAGAGGCGATGGACAACGATTTACGCGCGGATATTGTGAGGATTATCCTAGAAAAGATACCTGATATGTGCGTAAGACCATCTAGAATTCCCACTCTATCAATGATGTATACTTACCAACGATTGGTGTAGATTCCTCCTTATTGTGCTCAGCATGGACGCTATTCTAGGCGAGGTGACAATTCAACAGAGAAGAAAGAAACTCCAGGAGACGACACAAGGTAATGGATTAAGCGATGCCTACACAGCAACTCTAACGCGACTGAAAGCGCAGAAGGGGAATAAATCAGCACTCGGGTTGAAGGTCCTGATGTGGCTGTTGTATTCGGAACGGCCATTACGAGCCGAGGAGCTTTGTCATGCCTTAGGAGTGGAGATAGGATCTGCACATCTAGATCCGGGAAATGTTCCTGCGCTACGGACACTCGTAGCATCTTGCCTAGGTCTTGTCACGGTCGAGAAGCCTTCGTCCACAATACGACTTGTACACTTTACTCTTCAGGAGCATCTCTCTTGTGATCCGACCCTATTCCATAGTCCTCACTCAACAATTGCCGAGGTTTGCTTGACATATCTCAATTTCGGATGCGTCCGGGATCTTTCGCCAGCTCTCCACTGGGCCCCCGCAACGATGCCCCTTCTGGAATATGCCTCTGTTTACTGGGGGAGGCACGCGGGGAGGGGGGTGACGGAAAATATCAAAACCCTTGCACTGAAGCTTCTCAATAGATTTGATGAGCATATATCTGCTCAGCTACTGTTATTGCACTATAATCGGGATAGAGGCGAGGCTCCATCCTTTGACGGGGCAGGAGGACCTATAGGATTTGCAGGACTCCACGGAGTAGCATTTTTCGGGATTGTGGGAATAGTTCCTGCTGTATTGGAGATGAAGGAATGGAACGTTAATGCATTTGATTGCATGGGGATGACGGCTCTCACCTGGGCATCTGCCAGAGGGCACAAGAAGGTCGTAGAGATGTTTTTAGAGCTAGAGGGGGTCGATCCCAACCAGGCAGACCCCAAATATGGCCAAACGCCACTCTTGTGGGCGGCTGGGGGCGGGCATGAGAGGGTAGTAAAGATGCTTTTAGAACGAGAGGACGTCAATCCCAACCATGCAGACACCATATATGGCCTAACACCACTCTCGTGGGCAGCTAAGAGGGGGCATGAGGGGGTAGTAAAGATGCTTCTAGAACGAGAGGACGTCAATCCCGACCAAGCAGACACCAAATATGGCCTAACGCCACTCTTGTGGGCGGCCGAGAGCGGGTATGAGGGGCTAGTGAAGATGCTTTTGGAGGGAATAGATGTCGATCCTAACCAGGCAGATTCCAGTGGCCGAACACCACTCTTGTTGGCGGCTAAGAGCGGGCATGAGGGGGTAGTAAAGATGCTTTTGGAACGAGAGGACGTCAATCCCGACCAGGCAGACACCGAATATGGCCGGACGCCACTCTCGTGGGCGGCCAAGAGCGGGTATGAGGGGGTAGTCAACATGCTTCTAGAACGAGAGGACGTCAATCCCGACCAGGCAGACAACGTACGTGGCCGAACGCCGCTCTCGTGGGCGGCTGAGAGCGGGCATGAGGGGATAGTAAAGATGCTTTTAGAACGAGAGGACGTCAATCCCGACCAGGCAGACACCGAATATGGCCGAACGCCACTCTCGTGGGCAGCTAAGAGCGGGCATCAGGGGGTAGTCAAGATGCTCTTAGAACGAGAGGACGTCAATCCCGACCAAGCAGACACCGAATATGGCCTAACGCCGCTCTTGTTGGCGGCTGAGAGCGGGCATGAGAGGGTGGTAAAGATGCTTTTAGAACGAAAGGAGGTCAATCCCAACCAGGCAGACACAAAATATGGCCAAACGCCACTCTTGTGTGCGGCTTGGAGCGGGCATGATGGGGTAGTCAAGATGCTTTTAGAACGAAAGGACGTCAATCCGGACCAGGTAGACACCATACATGGCCAAACGTCACTCTCGTGGGCGGCTGAGAGTGGGCATGATGGGGTAGTAAAGATGCTTCTGGAGCGAAAGGATGTCGATCCTAACCAGGCAGATTCCAGTGGCCGAACGCCGCTCTCGTGGGCCGCTGGGAACGGACATGAGGGGGTATTAAAGACGTTTTTGCAACTAAAGGATGTCGATCCTGACCCGGCGGATTCTAGTGGCCGCGCTCCACTCTCGTGGGCCGCTGGAAACGGACATACGTGGGTAGTAAAGACCCTCTTGGAACGAATAGATGTCAACCCTGACCCTGCCGATTCTAGAGGCCGAACGCCACTCTCGTGGGCCGCTGGGAACGGCCATGAGGGGATAGTAAAGAAGCTTTTGAAACGGAAGGATGTCAACCCTGACCCGGCGGATTCTGGTGGCCGAACACCAATTCTGTGGGCTGCCTCAACCAAGCATGAGCGAGTTGTGGAGTTACTTTTAGAGCGCAGATATTTCGTCCCTGATCAAGCACCACTAGCTTCCCTTAGGATAGCGATCGATGTGTGCTTCCTTATCACCGCTTTGTTCTTTCTTTCCCGCCTTCTCACCACTGCATAGGTGGCCGATACATGTGGAGCCATCGGAGGCAACACCTTCCTAAGCCCCGATGCAAGCAACCACGCCTAAGAGCGAGTCACCAAAAAAGAACAAAGGGGTTTTCTTCGTCATCTAGTACTAAGGGTCTAATATTTCCTTTCTCCTTTTTCTCTCTTTTTTTCGTTTGCAAAAACGGCAAGTACTATTGGCATCTATCAAAACCTTATCACTCCTCTTATTCTGATCCCGCAATTCTCTATATATGTTCTCCCTTTGGAAAATATGTTAAAGTAGATTCCGTATACATACCCTAGATGCCGAAACTGATAGCAACACTCTGATGGCAGCTCGCTCACAACCCAATGATAACTGGGGTAGCGTAGGTAACGGCGCGAAGCACGGAGAAAAGCACGTAGGTGGTGGTTCCGGTATGTGATGATAACGATGTGGATGTTCGATGTACAATACAGGAAGCTCTCTACTTGTACTGGTAGCTCAGACTAGATACAGAAGAGAGCGCACAAACACACAAAACAGGAAAAACCCACACAACGGGAAAAACCCTCAAGTGGCAGTCACGACCCTAAACCGGTCGTACCCCAAACTAACTATCATACCCTAACAACTATGGGATTCCAGCTATCAGAAACGATGACTTTCGGACAGGTATAAAGAATTCCCAGAGAGGGAATAAAGGTGAAAACGGGTGAAAGCAATTATAGTCGGAAATGACCAAAGGACCGGAAAACAAACCGAGTAACCGGAGATGGGCAACCACCGCACGCACCACTGGTACCAGTAGTATACCGCCGTAAAATCAAAGTCGAGAAAAGCACGAATGATAAAAGAAATCAATGGTCGATAAAGACAAAGGGCAAAGCTCTATTCACAAAGGCGGCACAAATTCTCGCTATCGTTCTCCTCCTTTCCTGAAGGCCGTTCCACCACTACGGATGGGCTTCAATTACATGTGGCTATCCCGCATCCTAACCTTCTACGGAGACTGTATCCTAGCTACCCTTTCGCCCCCAAGCCCATACCCCCCTTTCACCTTCACTCTCCACAACCCTTTACCCGTCTGCCCAGGTCCTCGCCAACATCCGGATAATTTACAAAACTAACAGATATGAATCATTACCCACTCAGAGTCCCCCGAAAATCCAGCAGCTGGCAGGATGCACAGAGCTTGAGTTCCACTTGCCATCTTTCCCGGCTACCATCTCCGCTACTCTACTCCTTCCCTCCCTACCTCAGTGCAGGAAGGCAGAGAGTGAGCAATTAGCCAGGGTGCGCGCGATCCAGGTAGCAATTAGTAGAAAGACACAGATGATCTAGTTTCTTTTGCAGTATTTGAGAAAACTGCTTAGCTTATGCTCACAGAAACGACAAGCATCTTTAATACAACGCGAATAGAAGACTCCCGACAAACCTGGAACCACAACAAATCCTCATTCTAAACAATAATCTATACAAAATGGAAGAGAAGAGAATGAGCCGTCCAACGATGAAGCAGTAAGTTAAACAGTAACACCCAAACGAAAAAGAAGGGAAAGAGAAAATAGGAAAGAGGAAAGCATACGGTAGGTCACCGGGCCCCATAGACCATCACAAGTCCCCCAAGTATAACCCCCGGTCACCCGCCCCTACGCGATTTCACCTCCATTCAGACCCACCAAAGCTCTGTCCGTACCCTCCTCGAGCGTGCCGATAAAAATCGGAAAACCCTTTCTACTAATCCCATACAAATCCCTACAAAGCCGAAACTCGCGCCTCCCAACCCTCAACACTCCCCCCCCCGAGTAGAATAAGAGAGAATTGTCCTTGGATGTCTAGATTGGAAGTCGTGAGATCCTGCTCTGCATGCTCTCACGACGGTGGCTTCGTTGCTCGAATAGTTCCCGGGAACGCGCATGGGTATTTCGGCTGTAGGAATGCGCTTGGGTTTTGGATCGGTGCATCCGCCGGGAAAGCTGTAAGGGGAGCGTGAAAGAGTCGGACGCATGAAGGCTATATTCCCGAAGGGTATGAACAGTGGGAGTTTGTCTTTCCTTTGTTAGCATGGGCACGCAGAAGGAAGGGGAGAAATAGACGGGAGAGCATGGACATGTTTTTAGACGCCGATCGACCGTAACAAAGTAACCGCGACAATGAAACGAAACGGGGCTGCGAAACGCCAAGAGTTCTCACGAAAACGATCGCACACTCAGAAGGGGGGAAGTTCACGACAATTACCACAACTAACAGCAAAGACAAGAGTATACCCGAGTACATCAACCACAAAGACGCCCTACCCATCCATGAGCCACTACACATGTCCATGCCATTCCATGCAGACTACAGTAAGTCACCCACTCCCCTTGCTCACTCTCGGCTAACAAAGGAAAACCAACTCCCACTACCCTTAGCCTCCGGGCATGTGTCCGGCCCTTCCACGCTTTCCTTACTCGAGTATAGCGTTCCCGCTTTTCTCACAGCTCCCCCGGGCGGCTGCACGGTCCGAAAACTCTCGCGCATTCCTGCATTCGAAACGCTTTCCCGGAAAACAAAAACACAAACACATGCCCGAAGCCACAGCGCGTTCCCAGAAGCTATTCGAACAACAAAGTAACCATGAGAGCATGCCGAGTAGCATCTCGCGGTTTCCAACAACATGTGTGATATATACCCCTGTGTTTACCGCTAGTTTAGCTGATGTGGCGAGATTCAGAGCGTGTTGTTGAACGAAGAGAACTTCCCCGCCCTCAGCCGCGCGACCGCTCCCGCTGTGAGAACTCTTGACGTTTCGTTTTGCCGTCGCCGTTTCGTTCGGCTGTTGTCGCCGATCCACGTCTATAATAGGCTTCCTATTCACGCGCGGCGAAAATAATTTAAGTCCTGAGACAGCCGGCTCAAGCACAATTCCCCACAAAACTCAACCATCACAATAGCACAACCCAAGTCATGCCGCAGTCAAAATCAAAAGTCCAGATACCAGAACCAGGGAAACAAATCTACAAGGTCCAGCATATATAATAATTATAGTTGTGGTTGCAAATGTGATCACCATTGTGGTTATCATGATCCTTGAATTTTGTGAGGGATCGTGGTCGCGCCTGTTGCCAAAGGACCTACGGTATTCTCTGCGCCAGTATCATAGACGGCGGCGGGAGGAAATCCCCGAAAGAAAGAAAAACCGCCGCTTTACTTTTCCAGGGGGTTGTTGGACAACCCGAGACATGCTCTCTTATTCTATGATATGGTATGGAATGATGAGAACTGCAGATAAGGAGAGACCGATGACGGCGAGAAAATATATAGACAGGGAAGATGAAAGTGGTGACCGTCATACAGAAATCAATTAGGGTGATGAGGGGCTACGAAGGGAGGTGATCTACGCTCCGGCGGTGAAGAGGAAATCGATGAGATGATATGAGGGGGTGCCCGGGCATATAGTCGAAGCGTCCACGACAACATTATCAGCCCAAAACACAGGCGAGGCCATCCTTCCGCACTCCATAACCGTTCTTGCACTTAATAGTGAAAATAAAACCGTGCAACAGGCTATCACAGCATCAGTGCAGAATGCCAACTAAAGGGTTCATAAAACATCTCTTGAAGTCCAAAATTTGTAATACCGGAAGTATAGTGTTTGAAAATAATATATGCGGAGGTAATGATTGACGGCGCGGGTTTTACGCATCCACGGCGGCCTCAGAGCGCTGCCATTAAACTGTCATTTCCAGCACACAGCGACCTCACAAAACGAGTGACGACACATGCCCACCGAAGGAAAAACTCCCGGTTAAGTTAATCCAGGAATAGCAGTCACCCCTCCGACGTTCTATTCCAAGTTACGGTGCGTGGACAAAATTAACCGCGCACTGACCATTGATAGCAACGCAACACTCCTCATCACTCTGTACTTTCAACTCCACCTAAAGAAATTTCTCTAGATCAAATATTAGTTTCTACTATATATTCTGCTATGAATTCACATCCTTCATTTGTTTCTTTGGTTTTCATGATATTGGATTGGTGGGGGAGCGCTGTTGTTATGGCAGGAGTTTTTCTAACGCTTGACTATCTTCCACTCAACAACGATTCCTCCCCGTTCCAAATTAGACAGACCAATTCCTTACCAACTCATCCACCGGAAACCGGTCTCTAACCACCCACCCCTATCAAATTTTTTTACCCGAGATCTTCTCCAAAGACGAGGAAATCTTTTCAGAAAAAATCTAAAAATCCGACAGTGAGACACACCAAGAGAGAGCTCTGCCGGTTATTATTATATTACGTTTCCTCAATTTGTTGGTGACATTTTTCCTTATTTTTACTTGAGTCTGCTCTATTAATATCCTCCTCCTGCCTGCCTTTATCCGATTCCTCATCCCCACGGAGCTCTTCGCAGTAGCAGCGAGAGGGGGTAAGCGGTGTGCATCCCCCGTTCAACATAGCCTAAAGCTTTGAAAATAATTTTTTTAAAAAAAATCAGAAAAGGAGAAGGGGGTTGTATCACGGGAGTAAGTTAAGGAGTAGAGAAGCTCATCACGGAAAGTCACTCGAATGGAAGGAACTAGCGACGAACAGAAGACTAGCGAAAGGGTATTTATGTATGTACAATCACAATGAAGACGAACGGGTCTGGGGGGGGAAAGAGCAAAAGGCCTAACCATCGAACTAGTAATAATAAATACAAAAAATTATGTATCAATGGCCCCAACTCCCAGCGAGCAGAAAATTTTGGTCTACTTTCGAACAAAAAAAAACTGCCACGAATTACCTTGACAAGCCAAAAACCCGAGAAACCTAGTCCCCCCCGCCGTTCTCAACTTCGGTCTTGACGCCCTTATGATCACCTTCCGCCTCAGCCCCCCAGGGCCCATGGCTGTACTCGATCTCCCACTCGCCATCATCCTCAACCTCACCAGATCCCTTGCCTTTACCCTTCACATCATCGATTTTGGGGGTGGGAACGCCACTGGCACTCGGGCTCGGGGGTTCCCCTTCGGTCTTGCCCTTGATACTGCCGAGACCGGGGGTTCCAGATGGGTAGTTGACGTTGTGGAAATCGGGACCCGAAGTGGTGGTGGATGATGGGGTGGGCTGAGATACATTCGGCACTTTGTACTCCAGATCCTTGGTCTTTGTCGCAGCTAGGATGGAGGGATGGGTGACTGAAGGGGCATCTCCGGACCCATTCGCGCCACCCCCGACTTTGGTGATGTCTGGAATAGATGGGTGGTTGACCGAGGGGCCATTCCTGTGCTCACTGCCAGCTTCAGGTTTCTTGACGTTGGTGACAGTTGGAGCAGAGACATCGGGTTTGACTCTGGTGGTCTTGATCTCGGGGTATTCGACCGATGGAGGGTTGGTAGTGGGTTTCTGGACCTCTGCGGGAAAAGTGGGGGAGGGGATATAAGTAATAGAAAACTTTGGCGCTTCACTTCCGGATGGAAGATTGATATCTGTTGGCTTGACTGCGGGGTACTCCACAGACGGGGCACTGGTGCTGGGCTTCACGACCGCCGGATACTCGACCGAAGGGGCCCCGGTGCTGGGAACCTTGGGAGTCTCAGTGGGCTTAATATCTAGGCGCTGAATGGTAGTGCTATGGGCGGAAATCTCAGGATGCTCAACGGAAGGGACATAGGCTGTAGGCACCCCGACTTCTGGTATGTTTCCAGAAGGAACACTCGTACCTGACTCCTTGACCTCCGGATGCTCAGGGTATGAGGCACTGGTGTGTAATAATCCCGAAGAACCGGTGACAGTTGGGATCTCCGGTTTTTCAACTGCTGGAACACTAGTTGCGCCCTCCCTGGCCGGATAAGAGGTAGGGGTGACGACCGGTGGAGCGGGTGTGGAGACGACGATCTCTTGACGAATTTCCGTAGAAGTATAGACATTGGTCGAACTGATGGAGGCATCAGGATCGGCATCCACATCCGTATGAAGCGGCTCGTCAATGTGGGTAAGCGAAATCGAATCCGGATCGGATGTCTCGACATGAGTTGAGGCAGGCACATCCGGACGCAAGGTTAAAGACTGCGGGTAGGTCGGATGGGCAATCGAGTGATCGCTCGGGAGTGCCAAACCATTCCCGTAGCTAGTCGTAGGGGTAGCAGCAACATTCGGTGTTTTCTGCTCGTATCCTGGAACAGTAACTGTGGCAGTTATTTCACCACCAGTAGGACCGTACCCCGGAATCTTAGCAGTTGGAGTCTCGTAGGCGTGTTCTGTTGACAAGGAAGTGGCTATTACCGATGGTAGTTCGTGAGGGACTGGAATCGCCGCCGCAAGGCCAGACGCCATAAGCGCGAAAAGAGTTGATTTAGAATACATTGTAGCAAGAAACAAGAAATTAAAGATAGTCTTTTTATCGTAAAGAATGTGGTGCCAAAGCTAGGCGAGTGGTGAGGAACGAGGGAACAACCGACAAGCGAGTGAAGAATGAAGCAAGCTGGACGAGTCCATCCTTATAAGAGCCTTCTCTGCCCCTTTTTGTCCACTCGCCTGTTAACCGACATTTTTTCATGGTCAAGCTTTAGGTGGTGTTGCCTACCTTTGGGCTTCGGATGCCCTGACCAGCGTTGTGAGTTTGAGCGTTGGTTGTCACGATAAGTTATAGCTATGTTAGAGCTGGGAAGGGATCGACGGGTGGCAATCTCCCCCGTAAGCCACAAGCCTTCACCAGCGGCTTTTGACCCAAAAATATGACCCACGGTCCCTTCCGTCGGGGCTAGCTTTCGGAACTAGCCTTCTGAGGGTGAGCGCAGACGCGGGATTGAAATGGATTTCTCCGTTCTACAGGCTCGCTCACCTCACGAAATTCATCAAGCTACTCGAGAGTGGGGGTTAGTGATGGGATCGACAGGAGTTTGAAGTCCCCGTGCTCATTACCCTCGGAGGCGAGAAATGATTTAATTTGGTAGGCATACTTCTAGGAAGGGTAAAAAGCTTTGAGATTGAACCCCTGTCCATCCCATCATTAACACCCACCCAGAGTACTCGTAGGTCAGTCACCGCAGCACGTCAAAAATTAAGGTTGAACAGCTGCGCTCTCATCCCCAATTCCCATTAAGTCCCTAGTCACACGCTCAAGCACGCGTTCGTCACATCAATCCACAAGTTTCCCCGATATCAATACAAATAGAAGACAGTACCATCACCATTACAGGAGGCATCCTTCTCCCTCAAATTTAGCTCGGGTGAGCAATTGATAGAAGGAACTTTACTCCTCGTTCCGCCCAAATAAAAACTAGCTAAGGAACATTCCGTACAATGAAAATCCAAACTATTAGCGCTTCCCGTTTTGACATCCAAGGGAGTTATACCTGGAGGAAGCCGCCCGGAGATCGTGTCTCAAACCGTGCCACAGCACCGCTCGCCATCCCATCTTGGCAACGATCACCGAAGGACGGTGCGGTACGGTAATTGCAAGAGGGAATCGAGGTCTGACGGCCGGCCTCGCGGATCTACTAGTACTCGAGTATTTTGCGCCTCTTCCGGCAGGCTGGTTCGCTACAGCCTGTGGCAAAAATCAAGAAAATGGGAAAATGTGGAAATGAAAAGTCAGAAACAGGTTGTTCAATTGGTTCGAGCGCACCAAACTCCCCAACCAAACCCCCTAAAACTCGATCCCCGTTTTCCATTTTTCCATTTTTCCATTACGGTATTATTTTTTACCACATGCTTTAAGTGGCGGATGAGTTGGTTCGCCGTCGCGTCGCAAGGGTCGTTGAGATGCCTCAGGGAAGCGCCAAGACACATATACATAAACCCGATGGTTCGAGTGAGTCCGGGTGAACTGGTTTTCCTTGCAAAATTCGTGCTTCAAGTGTTCAAGAAGTCTAGGATGACTTACATTGGTCAATAGATTTCTTGGCCCCGAAGCTTGATTTTTGATGAGTGCCAAACGGAATCTGCCGCTACACTACGGATGGTCTAGCGCCCCAATAAAATTCCAGGCAATAACTCTAAACACACTTAATCACTCGCCTCGGCGGCACTCTCCTAGCTTCCCATGTAGCCTCGGCAAATGGAATAAAAGCCCAGAGCGCCTACCCCCCCCTAGCTGCCGACGAAACTAGCCTATGCTCCGGTGGCTTTCAGCGATCTTTCTTTCCGCGCTGGAGTGTCCACTCTCGGCTGTGCAATGCTGCATCAAATCTGAGCGATGGCTTTCATCCTATCGTATGGCAGCAGTCATCACTTGTAACCCCCGCCGATACTGGCACTCTAAAAAATCCTCGTAAACGGCACCAGAGGAAAATAAGGAGTCGTTCCTCTACCTGGCGAATGGCTGATTGATTGGTCGCCTTTTCCCTCTCTGACAACCCTGCTCGTTGGATACGGCCTTCCTCATTTTTTTGCGCTAGTGGTTAGGTCATCCTCGTTTCCACCACTGAATCCAGAGAACCAAGTTGGAATTTACCCGCATTCTACTTGCACGAGTACATACCCGGGGGTGGAGGTTAGTGATAGGAGGGACAGGTGTTTGGAGTCCCGGTACCCATCACTGTCAGAAGCAAAAAATGATCTAATTTGGTAAGTATAATGCTAGGAAGGGTAAAAGGCTTTGACATCCTGAACCCTCGAGCATAATTTAATAGCAACTTGGGTATTCCCTAACTGATCACACGTCTGGTTTCCACTCGAGAGGAGGGTGGGAACCGTAGTCTCCAGCCCTTCTCCTTCGAAAGCTCACCGTGTACTGCTACGGCGGCACCGTAAAAACTCGTGGTATCAATCATCTCCGCGGGTCCTGTAATGCCGGGATTCCGAGACAAAAGCTGCTGGGAAGATCAGGTCTCAAACCTTCTTATGAACCGGTATTCGCAATTCTGTTAAATTGTCAAGCTAAGCTTGCCCTGGGATAATAGAGATAGCAGATTTCACGAACTTTTGCGTTGCGGGGCTCTATCGATGCTCCCAACGTTACCCCCCCCTGACGCTCTCTTTGACGAGCAGACATTATAGGAATTTACCAGAAGGCGGGCTGAGTCATGATTTGTTGGAGGCTCCCATACGGGTGGGTAGGCTACCGGTAGTCGAGAACCCACAGAATACCGGTAATTGTTCGTCACTCTCGATTCTAAGTTAGCGAGTAAGAGGACGAATTGAACCTTCCTTTCCTGAGCACCGGCGCAGTGGGAAGGGTGACTCCATCTACTATTAAATAATACTTTTGGCTCAACCGCCTCTACCTGTACTGCGCTCCCGATCGCATTCAAAAGAAACTTTGAGAAGACAATTTCACAGCAATATCGACATCCCCAGAATCGCAACTTTAGTCAGTTTGTGGGATGTTTTGGTTAAATTTGAGCCCGATGTTAAAAATGAAAATTAATTTTGCTTGTGCAAATCACATCCATATCGTAAAACTTTGCTTTCGTGTCCCCGTGCCTCTCCCGCACCAGATACGGTCGTTTCTCAGGGCACCATACCGTGCTCTAGTGCCAGCACGCTCGTGCCACATGCACAGAATTCCATATTAATTATTACGGGCACCAGCATGCCAAAAATGATAGAATCCCAGGAAATACAGTATGTGCAATGGTTTCGTGTGGGATGGCGATACTGGCTTAATTGGCGAACGTAACTACCGTATAATACTATTATGATGTAATGGCGGTGAAGCCACGCGCTGGAGTAAGGGGCTCAAAGGAGTGCAGTCCGGTAGCATTTTTTTTTTGGATAGAAGCGTCGCAGTGAAGAGTTGATCATTCGAGCGCAGGGGTTCACTGCGAACAAACTGATCCCTGGGATTTCCCGCCGAAAGATGTGTGATAAGGGCAATTAAAGTGCATTTAATTTTCATGCGGCTCAACGGGTGGAAGGAATCAAAGTGGTGAGTTGCCCACTCTCCGTCTTGGCCCGGAGCCTCACAACGAGCCGCCTCACAACGCGTGAGACGATGCTCGCACCCGACAGTGGAGAACGGCGGGCTATCGAGGACATTACCGTAGAGCAAGCTAGCACATAATTAGTAATCCAAAAGTGAGTACTCGAGTAGCAGTTTGAGAGTGATTCGAACGAGGCGAAAATTGGGGGGGGAGGTATGGGGGTTGGGTACAGGTAGGAGACATCGCGGTGCGATAAGAGGATTGTTGACAGCCAAACACAATGTGAGTGCGGCTCAACAAAGAGCGGCACTGCAACTGTGGTTGCCAAGACTGCCAAGAATCATCAATCTGGAAAGACGCAACCAGGGAACGGGATTTGCGATAGCCTCACAACCGCCACCCCCCACCTACTACCCCTACCTTCCATGGTTTCTGCCAACAGCCAAGGTCTAGGTTCAAACTCTGCGGACGACCGCCTTTATCCGCCGGATCCACTATCGTTGATCTCCGCAATCGGGAGCGAAACACTTCAGGAGAGAATAGTGCTTTCCGGACGCGGTATAGTTTGCGAGAGCTGAACTTGGTAGCCATCATGCATTGCTATTCCCAATTCTGTTAACCTGCTCTGCTAATCCTATTGCGGCGTAGGTTGATGATTTCACTTGCCGATGCCCCCTGACATGCTACAGTAGCTAAGTCCCGATTCCCGAGAGTGGATCTAGCGAGTAGTCTAAATACGCTTCATGGATTTGGATTTTTCGAACTTGGCCGGGGGTATCGCAAAACCACGGATCCTAGATCGCCGTTGTACGATATGAATATGGTCACAACTTTGTACGCAGCTCAGATGCGGCATATCTACGGTGGTGGGCCTGAGGGGCTGGCGTATAACTACAGGTACCGGTCGCTAGGTTGCTGCCTTGTGACCAATTTGATGGTTCGGCCTGGGCGCTCCATGGCGAGAGATATTTTAGACGGTGGGTAAGAAAGGTCCAATTGATGCGCGGGGACATGAGGGGGCTCGGTGGAATGAGAGGATTTTTCGGGTATGCATGGATGACTCGAGCACTAGTTGATGTGATAGCTGGAATCCCATAGTTGTTAGGGTATGATAGTTAGTTTGGGGTACGACCGGTTTAGGGTCGTGACTGCCACTTGGGGGTTTTTCCCGTTGTGTGGGTTTTTCCTGTTTTGTGTGTTTG